>Ga0207799_100087_pt1 | contig 118508 bp, 120 predicted proteins | sample TtanPargueraPR_4_FD_187742 | JGI IMG/M metagenome (GOLD analysis project Ga0207799, IMG submission 187742) | Aerobic enrichment media microbial communities from Bioluminiscent Bay, La Parguera, Puerto Rico - Tt and M2 (SPAdes) | ecosystem: Environmental > Aquatic > Marine > Unclassified ...
TCATGAAGCAAAGCCTCTGGAGAAGGAGCATGAAGCAAGCCGCACCACACCGTTTCGCCGGCCGCACAGCGGCTCTCGCGGGTCTTTCTCATAGGTCCGGCTCAAACGGCGTCAGCCATGCTAAACGTTATATAAAATCGCACGCAGACCGCCGCGTCCTGGGGCGGGTTAAAAGCAGCAAGAATGTTGATTTGTGGGAGATAATAAGATGAATGATGAAATTAGAAAATTATATGAATATGCTGGAGATAGTATACATTGTGTTGATAATAAAGACAAAGGATTATTAGAAAAAATAGCAGCTAATTGGAGTAGGATAAAATCATTTGAAAAGCCTGATATGATAGTTCAAATTGAAGATAAGGTCTTAGCAATTGAGCATTTTGAATTTGATGCATCATCATGTGGAAAAAAAGGAAGCTTGGATAAGAGAAAATTAGCTGAAAGAAATCGTGATTTTGATAAGGTGATAATTGAATCAGATACAGCTGAAGAGCCTCTGATTGTTACTTCAAGTGTAGATTGTCTATATTCACCGGATTATTATTTAGACAACTTTACAAGTGTTTTTAATAATCATCTTAATAAAATTGAGACATATAACAAGCATATTATTAATGAGAAAATAGTAAAAAGCATTGATGATATAATTATGTGTTTTTTCATCATTGATACAACTCCACTGGGATGTTATTATATGGATGATGGGCCAAAATCGTTTGTAGCGTTTCAAGTTAAAGAATGCTTAGACTTAATAACTAAAGCTAAAGAAATTGATTGTTTCTTTTTTGGATTATTTGATGGACAAAGTAATTCACTTGAATTTATAAGGAATTCACCTAATATCGTGCAACTTATTAAGGGAATTAGAGTACTTGACTTTAACCATGATGAGTTTTTTACATTTAATCCTCAAGAAACAAGATTCTTCATAAATGAAACTGTATAATTTTTTAAGGGGCTCACGTCCTGTGAGCCTCTGAACTTCGAAGGCGTGCGACTTTACATAACAATGCATGGCAGTAAAGGTGCGGGTTAGAAGGTCATGGAGTAAGTTCTCTGGAGAAGGAGCATGAAGCATGCCGCACCACATTCCATCGCCGATGCAAGCATGCTCACGGGTTTTTCTTACGGGTCCGGCTCTGGAACGTCTTCCATGCGAGACGATATATGATATACCACGATTTAGAGCGCCCATCCATGGGCGCAATATGAAAGGAATTCTTTGGAGGGGTTATGAAGGATAAAGAAAATTTACAAAGTTTCATTCTGCAAGACTACAATGTTATGCCATATTATACATATTTGAATAAAATTTTTGATGCACTTCAAGAGCGACAAAATGACTATAATTGGCTTATAACCAATATTGATTTAAACCACTATCCAGATATGATTTTGAAAGAAGAAAAAGTATGGATATCAGGTGAAGAGTTAACACGGATTGTTTATACACATGATATACAATTTATTTGGTCAGTTTTATCAGGTTTTGAAAAGGAAGTCATAGTTGATATAAATAATTTGGAGATAGAACCATTTGCTGATGGGAATAAAAATTTCTGGATTGAAAAACCTCAAATACAACATCCGTTAGCAAAAGTGGAAATGGTTTGTTGGGATTCAAGTTTGTTCCTATTATTGTCTAAAGATGATATAATATCAGAAAGGTTTAAGAGAAGTTTTTCTACGGCTGATAATTTGGTTGAGTATAATAAAAGCTTCTAAAGGGGATTCCATCCGTGGAATCCTCTGAACATAGAAGCCGTGGTACATCACATATCAACACATGCGCATAAAGGTACGGATAGAAATTCATGAAGAATTGCTTTGTGGGTCATCCCATGTAGAAGAACCGTACCACACCGCCTCACCGGCCGCGGAGCGGTTCTCACGGGTTATCCTTTAGGGTCCGGTTCGGACGGCGTCGCGCATGTACACGTTATAAGAAATTCTGGACATATATGAGTAATGCTTTGAAGGTTTTATTTTATAGATTATACTATCAAATGAAAAATGTGAGGTGTTTTATGATAAAGAGTGGTAAATATTGGGATCCGATTAGAGAAGGGAATAATATAATCATCACAAAAATGTCCCATCCTGCAAATATCAGTTATTTTATTAAGGCTATCAAATATGGAATTAAAGAAGGTTATAAGGATTTTATTATAGATTTGTCTCAAGTAAAGGCTGTATTTCCAAATGTTTGTGTTCCTTTAGCTGGTATTATTGAGTTCTATATTCAAAAGGGATATAGTTTTGATTTTTTATATCCTAAAGAATCTGATTATTTAATAAATTCTTCAATAGCTTATCCTAAACCAGTAATAGATAATTCTAATGAGTTATCTATTCATCCATTTGATACCGTCTGGAAGTTTGGAAATTCAACAGAAGTAACAAATTTAGTAGATGAGTTTGTTAAAGATATTTCACAAGTTGCAGTTTGTAAGAAGGGAGTTTTGGATGGTTTAACTTGGTGTTTAAATGAAGTTATGGATAATGTTATTCAGCATTCAAATACAAAATGTGGTTTGGTGATGGGACAAATCCATAAGGGTTCTAAACATATAGCATTTTGTATTTTTGACTGTGGACAAGGTATTTTTAATTCTTTAAAAAAATCAATTCATAGCCCAAGATATCCTCTAGATGCTATAACAATGTCTATAAAAGAAGGTGTGACGAGAGATAAATCAGTTGGTCAAGGAAATGGTATGTGGGGTCTACATAGAATTCTTGAAAGTAATTCTGGGATGTTAACTATAACTTCAAGTACTGCATCATATATGATGAAAAACGATAATGTTCAGACATTTCAAAAACTTCCTTGCATTTCATTTGAAAATGGTTGTACCTCAATAGATTTTCAAATTGATTTTGAAAAGGAAATATCTATAAAGAATGCTTTAGGTGGTTATGAACCAATTAATTTTAGAATTGAAAATATTGAAAATTCTATAGGAGAATTAAATTATAAATTATTAGAAAAATCATCTGGAACAGGAACACGTGAATCAGGAACTAGGATAAGAAACGAAGTTATAAACTTAATAGTTGAATCTGGAAAAACTATTAATTTAGATTTTTCCGGTATAGGGGTAATAAGTTCATCTTTTGCTGACGAACTTATTGGAAAATTGTTGGTGCATCTTGGCTTTTTTTATTTTAATCAAATTGTTAGATTAAAAGGTATGAACGATACGGTACAGGCAATTGTTCAAAGATCTGTTGCACAACGTATGTCAGAAAATTATTTTAATCAAGAGCTTAATTAAATTAATAACAATGACAATGTTTGCACTTTATTGCTTTATTGAATATTTTTGTGAGGTTTGAAATAAAAGCTTTCTATGAAAGAATGCCTCTGTAAGAATGTCCACAACATCTTATAACAATGCATTCACACTTTGGGGCATAGCACGAAGAAATGCTTTGAAGTCATCCCACGAGGTCATCCTGCCCACATCTTCCGACCTAAGATAGGAGCTATCTAAGGCCAGAAGCCGTCGCAGATGGGCGACGTTAGCGGAAAGCCTCTGAATAAAAAGAGGCTCTGGAGTTTTTGCAACATTTATTGATAAGTACCAATAAAATAACTTATAATATAATTATAGGCTCTAAAAATTTGAGGTGATGATTATGGTTGAAAGTATACATGAAATAAATATAAAGTTTAATGGTGAATGGGTTTTCTTAATCAATTGTAGTGTTGATGAGGATGGCAATTTAATAGAAGGTGAAGTTGTACTGCATAGTAAAAGCAGGGATGAAATATTTAGAAATATGAATAAATATAAAGATAGTCCTTCTATGATCTCTATAAGATATGCAGGGAAAATACCAGAAGGAGTTAATGTGCTTTTATGAACAAGATAAAATTTGATTTTACTTCGAATTTGATGATGATAAATGTATATTTGTGGAATATCAGAATGGCTAAGTTTGAAAATATGTTAATTACTTATGATACAGGTGCTTCAAATACGGTCATCTCAAAAGATATTCTTTTTTTATTGGGATATAATTTTGAAGGTATAGAAAAGACAAGGATTATTACAGCAAGTGGTGTTGAATATGTTGAGCCTATAATATTGGAGAAATTAAAGATTGGAAATTATGTTTTAGATGATGTACAGGTATATGCACATACATTTCCGGAAGCTAGTTTTTCATTAGGAGTTTTAGGACTTAATGTTATTAGGCAATTTGATACTTCAATACTTTTTAGTAAAGGTGAAATGATTCTTAGCAAAATTTAAGATTGTTTGGGAATAACTCTGGAGCCTTCATTTTTTAGGGGTCACATCGTCCAACAATCCGTCTCTGTGAAAGCTGCGAGAGCAGTTACAAGAAGTATTTCTCTGGAGTAAATTCAGGCAGAAGGGCTCCGCTACATCCTCTCACGGGCGCGGTTGCGCGCTGACGCCGGTCATCCTTACGGGACCGTTCGAGGACGTCAGAGACGGGCGACGTTGTACGAAATCAGACGATTGCCGAGCATCCATGCGCGGATTATTACAGCAATATTTAGAGTGTCAGAGGAGCTTAATAATGAAAATATTTGAAACAGAAAGATTAATTTTAAGAAGATTCCATGTTGAAGATTGGAAGGATTTATTTGAGTATCTCTCTAAAGAATCAGTAGTAAAATATGAACCATATCACACTTTTACTGAAGATGAATCAAGGAAAGAAGCATTACGAAGGGCTGGAGATGAAGCTTTTTGGGCTGTTTGTATTATGGATAATAAAAAAGTAATAGGGAACATATATTTTCAACATCAGGAACCTAAAGATTTTATGACTTGGGAGATTGGATATTTATTTAATCCATCATTTTATGGCAATGGTTATGCAACTGAAGCATGTAGTACAATAATAGATTATGCTTTTAAAAACTTGCAAGCAAGAAGAGTTGTAGCTATGTGTAATCCTTTAAATGTTAGTTCTTGGAGGTTGCTAGAAAGGTTAAATATGAGAAGGGAAGGTCATTTGATCAAAAATGTATATTTCAAGCGAGACAAACATGACAACCCTGTATGGAACGATACATATGAGTATGCTATTCTCAAAGAAGAATGGAGAAGTTGATTAATAAACGACAAAGTCAATTTTACAGATAATTCAAGTAAAGTTTAAGTAGGCTACATCCGTGTAGCTTTCTGAATCACGGGTCGTCTGACTTCGTACAACACTTAGCCAACGTTCCGAAGTTTTCGGCGCAAAAATGCTCTATCCAAGACTAAAATGGATAGAGCTAAAATTTATGCAAATCTCGCCGAAAATTTCGGAATTGCATGATGAATGAAGCTGCTGGAACTAGATGCATATATGGGGATTTAATTTTTCTTCTTTCTTGCTATTTGCATCATTTTCGTTGCGATACTCCTGAAATTTAACATGCTATATTGCTAATTTCCTAAAAAAAGCATAGAAAAGTAGACCCATGGTTAATGGGCTGTTTGGCTTTTTTATCCAGTTAGTAGAAAGCTATTCTCTTAAAATAATTCTATTTATTTTAGTAAAAAAAAATTGACTTGATTAAAGAAATGAAATTTGAGAGTGAATAATATATTGAATCCCCATAATTAAATTCGTTCAACTGAATTTTTTAAAAATTGTTTTGCTTTCTTTTTTAAAGCGTTGTATAGTGATGATAAACAAATCATGAATATTCTACAAAGAAAGGAAAACAAATTATGAATATTAAAATTGAAAAAATTCCATCATGCAGAATTGCTTACATAAGGCAAGTTGGTTCTTATGGAACTGGTAATGTGCAAACAATGGAAAAATTAAAACACTGGGCTAAGTCAAATAATTTATTTAATGATAAATCTATAATATTTGGAATTGCTCATGATAACCCTGAGACAACAAAACCTGAGAACTGTCGTTATGATACTTGCATTGTTGTTTCAAATGATTATTATGTTAATGAAGGGTATGTTAATCAGGGAAATATTATTGGGGGTAACTATGCTGTTTTCAAAATAAGTCATACGGTAGAAGCAGTCAAAAAAGCATGGATTGAAATTTTTCCAGAACTATTAAAGCAAGGATATCAATTTGATGAAACAAGACCTATACTTGAAAGGTATATAGTTGAAATGGTTAATAACCAGTATTGTGAAATTTGTGTTCCTATATACTAAAGTGAGCTACGCCCACAACCCAAGTATTTAAAAAATAAGCTCTATTTTTAATATCCTCAAATCTTTATAAACAGAGGATTTGATGAATATGACCTTTTAAATTCTTGTTTTTTAATGATGTTTTTAAAGTATAAGATACTAAACTATTATTTTGTCAAATTAATTATCGGTGAGATTAGTGAGCATAATTCTTAATTCGCATTAATTATATTAGTTGAACTAAGAGGATGACAATACTTTGTTTGAGGCCGTATCATCCTTGATACTCTTGCTTCGCGGGTCCGATTCGGGAATGTCGGTCATGGAAGACGTTGGTGCGAAATGCCTCTGAACAAGGAGGGGACTCTGGAGTATTAAGACATAATCATTGAATAATATATTACATTAAATAGTTATGTCTTAACGCTACTTATTCATAAAGTTTTAGTTAGAAAAAGGGGGGGAGAATCTAATGAGATATTGTTGTTTGATAGTAATTTTAGTATTAGTGATTTTTATATTTAACGGGTGTACAGCAAAACAAGAATATGAAAATGATTTAAAGAGTGCTGAATTAAAAATTAATGAATTACAAAAACAGGTGGATGAATTAAAAGGTGATTTAGAGAAACAAAAATTGACATCAACAACTCAAAATGATTATATAGATAGTAATCTATCATTAAGAATCGTTGGTGTAGATGACAGAAGCCTAAGATATATTTTGACTTCTCCAAAACGTAATGCACAATCAGTATCAATAGTTGGAAGTAAGATAGAGGAACTGGTTGAAGATTATGAAGAAATTGAATGGAAAAGTGATAACAGTGGAAGTTTTTTTAAAGTTGAAGTAATCGGAAGTATCTTTGACTTTCAACTGATACATATAAACTGGAATGAAGAATCAAACGAATTATTGGAAGTTGAAGTTGTTAATGAGCTAAAAGAACTACGAAATAAGACTTTGTATATTGAAAATGTTTTGCCATGTGGTATACCTACACACAAAATAAAGTGGAAAGATCAGAATGGAAAGGAATATGAGCTTTATTTATCGAATGATGGATATGGATTTAATGGAACTGTTTTATGGTCTAGGTAAATTTACTGAGCAAAGTCTCTGGAGCTTTCGTGGTTATGGGGCACGTAGTCCAACACTTAGCCAACGTTCCGAAGTTTTTGGCGCAAAAATGCTCTATCCAAGACTAGAATGGATAGAGATAAAATTTATGCAAATCTCGCCGAAAATTTCGGAATTGCATGATGAACGAATCCGCTGGAACTAGATGCACATATGGGGATTTAATTTTTCTTCTTTCTTGCTATTTGCAACATTTTCGTTGCGATACTCCTAGAATTTAACATGCTATTATTCTAATTTCCTAAAAAAGAGCATAGAAAAGCAGACCCATGGTTAATGGGCTGTTTGGCTTTTTTATCCAGTTAGTAGAAAGTTACTTTCTTAAAATAATTCTATTTATAAACTTAGATCCACAAAGAGGACAACACAAAATATTAGGACCAAATAGTTTTATTAAAATTTCTTGTCTACTAAGTGGTTTTACTAATGAAAACTTTGAACCAGTAAGTTTTTGACAAAGCTTAAGTTTTGTTTTTTTGTTTCTATTACTTAAAAGTCCAAAATGTCTAATCTTAAAAAACCCTTTAGGTAGAACATGCTACGGGCAACTTTCTCTTGCTTTTAAGACGAGGAATATGTTTCATATTCCAATCTCTTTCAAATACACTTTCATAAAGAAACTTTATGGCACTATAGGAAGAATTAATGTATTCACTACTAAGTTTTTTCACTTTTATGGCATGTAGCAAAAAGTCTCTTACATGGTCATAATTCATTTCGCTAAATGGCAATTTAAAATGATTTGTAAAATGCCTTATGTGCATTAGGTAAGTTTTTTGAGTTGAAATAGCAAAGCCTCTAAGCTCCATTCTTTCTTTCATTTTTTCAAATGCTGTGTTATTTGTCATAATAACCACTCTCCTATCAATTATTTGATTTAATTTTAAAGGAAAGTATAGTATAATTGATATGTAATTTAACTTAAAAGTAAAAACGAGCAAAAGCCACCGCGTAAGCGGTTTAGTTCAACAGCACATGCTCGTAAAAGTGCGGCAAGAAAGTCAGGAAGAATTGCTTCGGGGTCATCCTATGTAGAATGGCCGCACTACACCGTTTCGCCGTCCGCACAGCGGCTCTCATGGGCCTTTCTAATGAGTCTGGCTCAAACGGCGTCGGGCATGTACACGTTCTGTGGAAATACCACGCATTGCCGGCCATCCATGGCCGGATTTGTTAGGGAAAACCTTTGGAGAAAACAATTGTTGATAAAGAAAGGAAACTATATAATGTCAATATTCTCAAAGTTCTTTAAAAAGTATTTTTCAAAAGACTCCTATGTTTTTGAAGATTTATATGATGCAATAGAGACTAGTGATTTAGACATGGTAAGGGAAATCATATCTATAAATCCTAAGCTAGTATTTGGAAAAGATGAGTACGGATTTACAATAGTACATGCTGTTGCTTCTACAGATAATGAGGAAATAGCGAAACTTATTCTAAGTTATAAAATAGATGTTAATAGTAAAAATGAAGATGGAATTACACCAATACATAATGTAATGTATCCCAACATTGCTCAGATACTAATTGATAGTGGAGCAAATATAAATATCACGGACAATGGTGGAAATACACCATTGCATATACAGGCATCTGATGGAGAAGAGAGAAATGATGTAATAGAAGTGTTGTTAAAAAGTGGTGCTGACAAAAAGATACTAAACAAACAAGGAGAACGAGCTTATGACATAGCTATAATCCGAGAAGAGGAAGATAATGCATCTATTTTAAAATAATTTATCACTGATATATTTACTGTGGGTTGGGAGAATGAGGTCGCCACATCCTTGTGGCTCTTGCTTAGCGGGCTCTGCGGGTCCTATTCGGACGGCTTTGCAAATGGCAAACGATATTCGCCATGCTTCTGAATAATAAGAGCCTTCAAAGTATTCGTGGCAAAAATAAGTTTCGAAGAGGAAAGGGAAATATTATGATTAAGAGTAGTATTAAAGATAGAATTAAAGTTGTTAAAGGCGATATAACAAAATTGGAAGTGGATGCAATAGTAAACGCTGCTAATAGTAGTTTACTTGGTGGTGGAGGAGTAGATGGTGCTATACATAAAGCAGGTGGAAAAGAGATATTGGATGAATGTATAAAAATTAGGAATAGGCAGGGTGGTTGTAGTACAGGAGAGGCAGTCATTACAACAGCAGGTAAGTTAAAAGCAAAATATGTTATACACACAGTGGGGCCTGTATGGAGTGGAGGACAAAAGAACGAAAAGGAACTTCTTGGAAAATGCTACAGCAATAGTTTGAGATTAGCTGTTGAGAATAAAGTTGATAGAATGGCATTTCCGAACATTAGCACAGGTATATATAGATTTCCAAAAGACTTAGCAACAGAGATTGCGATTAATGAGGTGTCAAAGTTTTTACAAGACGATACAATTATAACTGAGGTTATATTTGTTTGTTTTGATGATGAAAATTATAGATGCTATTTAGAATACATAGACAAAAATTGATAAAAACACTGTTTCATATATAGAAATCATGGTTGGACAAGCAAATGGAAAGAAATTTCTATTGAAGATTTTGCTTTATATATGCGACAAAACTAGGATATAGATGATGGTAGTGGGCAGTTTGCTTATTGTGTGCATATAAGAAATAATAAATTGGGTAACCCAAGATAAAAAGATAGGTAAAACATTTTTAAATTTTATTGTTTAAATTAAACATTAAGGAGATTTTACTTTCAATCAGATAATTGTTGATCGTGACAGTGTTTGTATGGCAGATGATATTGACTCACATAAAAAGATCATTGAAATAATACATCCATTAACATTAAATGATTTTATGGATAGGATTATCAACATTCGATATCTAGCTTGCATTTTTGGTGGGAAAGTAACTTTGGTTGTGAAGTATAAAAATAAGCCTTTATCGGTTATTGAATTTATGGATTATATACCTAAAGTTGCCAAAATGAAAATTAAACTTTATATAAATAATATAGATTTAATGGAATTATTAACGGATGTATTAGATAACAAGATTGGCTTTGGCTACTATGCTCAAGAAGATTACAATAATGTATGCAATAAGTTGAAAGAGAAGTAATTTAGGGAATTTTCTAGGGTTATTCTCTAGGGGCGCCCCACATCTTCTAACACTTGATGTTTTTGTGATAATGCAACTAAATAAGAGTATTTTGAAGATTTTTTGAATTTATATAGTAGGTGGTGAAACACTAGTGAAAATGATGTTTTTAGTTGATGGTGATAATGAATTGGCGAATGGTTTGAATGGTGTAGAAATGCTCTCTGAGGAAGATACTGTTTTGATTTTTTACAGTAAAGGTATGAAACTTGCAAAAGTAAAACAACGTTGCTCAGCCAGTAAGGCGGATATTCAGTTTATTGAAAGTGTTAAAGCGGGGAAGAATTCGATTGACTTTCAGATTGTTGCTGAATTAGGTGTTTTAGTGGGCAAGAAAGAGGTTGAATATGCATATATTATAAGTAAGGACAAAGGATATGAAGCTTCAATAGCCGCATTGAATAAAAGATATACAAAGGTATTTAAGGAGATTTCACTGAAAAATTGTATTGAAGAATGTCTGAAGCTTTCATTTATGTTAAGAGCAAAAACTAAACAGGAGTTACATTCTGCGTTGGTTAAGGAATATGGAAATGCACACGGAGTTTTAATATATAATCATCTTAAACAAATATTCACGGGGCAGGATACGTCAGAGAATTCCATCTAGCGCAAGGGGCACGGAGGGAAAATTCATGAAGAATGCCTAGTACGATACGAAGTCGTGCAGATAAATGTTTAATCAATAAACCTGTTATTCCGTTAACAGTAACCTAGCAGCAGGTGTGTGAATGGCAACATTTGGGTGATGAGGTGCTGTAAGAAAGTAGCCCTTTCCCAAAAAGGGAATAAGCAATCTTCGTGAGAAGAAAGTGATACTGATTAAATAAGCATTTTATTAGGAAATCAAACTTGTAATGTATGGGAACTTCACTGCAAGGTAGATTGGGAATATATCAAAGAATAAGCTGGTGACAGTTAGTGTGCATGAATTTATTAGACGTTTTATGCTACATTTACTTCTACTTCTGGATTGTTTTGTAATGATAAGACACTACGGTATTTTAGAGAATAAGAATATAGGAATAAAACTTGAGAAGTATAAAAAATTACTGAGTAGCTGTGATAATACTCATTTTTACAGTAGAGGTAATATTGAAAGATGAAATCTCAATATCAGGAAAGAAAATGGATAAAAGAGATTGCAAACCAGATATCGTCGAGTTAAAATTGTATTATGGTGGTAAATAGAATAGAAGTTTGAAGAAGAAAGGGATATTGAATCCCCATAAGTAAATTCGTTCAACTGAATTGTATATAAAATTGAGCAGAGACTTATTAAACTTATATCTAAAGTGTGCTTATAAGGCGAATTTCACTTTGCTCTATACTCAACTTCGTATACAATCCTAAGAGTTAGTTGACATATTTAGTTTGGAGGGTTTTATGTTTGAGAGTACAAGATTATTTTATAGAAAGTTGGATGAGACAGATTACAATCTGTTTTTCATGCTTTATTCAGATAAAGAGGTTATGAAGTTTGCATATTTAGATAGGTTTGAATCACATGCAGATGCAATAGAGGCATTTAAGAATATATTGCACGATCAAGAAGATAAGAGTAAGGGAACTCAATTTGTTGTAATTTCAAAAGAAACAAAAAATGCTATAGGGATAGTAGATTACTATGTTATTATGAATCATGACTTTGGTGGAATTTTTGAAATCGGTTATTTTATGCTTCCTCAGTATTGGGGCCAAGGATTCGGTACAGAAATGGGAAGTGCTATAATTGATTATCTATTCAAGAACTATAATTTTCATAAGGTAACAGCAAGTTGTAATTCAAACAATAGAAGTTCTGAAAATATAATGATAAAACTAGGTATGACAAAGGAAGGATTATTTAGAAAGGTAAGATACAAAAGGGGTACCTGGGATGATGAGATAAGGTATGGGCTGCTCAAGGATGAGTGGAATAGCGAATATGAGGCTCTGCTTTGCTCCACCTAAATCGCCTTTGGAGACTTTGCATATTCGTAGTACGTTAGATAAAATGTGATGTAAGGCCGATTCATCGGCATCTCAGATACATACGATATAAAATGCACCGAAATCGTCCGACATCAATGGCGGAATTCCTGTTAGTAGGGTTTTGGAGAATTAATATATTTGATACAGAAGGAGTTTAAAATGATTATTAGAAGGATGACAATTGCTGACTACGATTGTGTTTATGATTTGTGGCTGAATACTCAAACAATATGAAGAACCTTCCGAACTACAGCAGGTCTGGCTCAAACGGCGTTGGGCATGTACACTATATATGACAGATGTCGTGTTTGGTTGATGGGCTATACAGAAAGTGAGGAAATTATGACTAAAATTAATTTTAATCTAAAGATGGACTTATATAATCATACAACTTGGTCTGACGGAGATGACAAACCAGAAGATATCATTAAAAATGCAATTGATATTAAATAGATATCGTTGCTATTACAGACCATTTTTGTAGCGATTCAGAACGCTCACTTGGTTTTGAAAAAGTTAAAACTTATTCAAGTAAGTTAAATAAACTTAGAGAAAAGTATTCTGATAAAATAATTACTTTAATTGGATTGGAAATTGAATACACAATCCTAAAAAATAGTTTTTACTTTGTTATTATATTATTGGAGTGTTATGCAATGGAACATAAGTAAACCAAAAGCTTGTTTTATTAGAAATAGATAAATAAAAGGAGAATGGAAATGTTGGATAAAATTGAAGATATTGAACTAAATGATTTTATAAAAGAATATGATAAGTGTTTTTTAGAAAGAAATATAAAAAAATTAAAATCATTTTATCCTGATAATAATGAATTGGTATATTTTGATAATCATAAAAATAACGATACATATTCGGTAGATGAGCATCTAAAATTATTAAATGAATTTTTCCAAAAAGGTAAAAAGACAGAATCAGGAACTGTTGAAGAAATTACAATGGAAAATGTCCGTTATTTTAAGACAGAAAGTTCTGCTTGTATTTGTTTTTTCGCCAGGTATAAAAGTTTTCCAAATCCTGCAGTAAGAACAACAATGTATTTAGAAAAAAACAACGGTAAATGGAAGATAAAACATGTGCATTGTTCTTTTGAGCCAGAAAAATAGTGCGCGTAGCAAAAAACATATAACTTGGCATCCAAATTCTTGGTAACATAGTATAAGACCTAATGTGTTTTTTGATGCAGTTATTTAAATAATATAGTTGTACATACTGGAGCTTCGGAGAGTTTCATTGTTTTATATATAGCATATCAAGGGGGCTAATAAGGAAAAATGAAAATACGCACACTTAAAATTACCGATTACGAAAAGGTTTACACATTGTGGCAAACTGAGCGTATGGGGCTTAACAATGTTGACGATAGTCGAGATGGAATGGAACGATTCTTGCGTCGAAACCCAAATACATCTTTTGTTGTTGAGATTGATGACAAAATTGTCGGATCAATTCTTTGTGGTAATGACGGGAGAAGCGGCTATATTTATCACGCTTGTGTTTACCCTGAACATCAAAATAAAAAAATTGGCACGAGGCTTGTTGAAAAGGTGATTGAAGCACTCAAAGCTGAAGGAATATCAGATATTACACTTGCTGTATATATCGACAACGATGACGGTAACCGCTTCTGGGAACGAATGGGGTTTAGGAATCGTGATTTCCTGCGATATAAAAACAAAGCTCTTGTTGAATTAGAATGGTATGACTAATTTTGAGCTGCAGAAATAAGGAATACCTTAATAGAAATAAACTGTATTTTGGTACTAGATATTTTCGATGAATATATGGAGTGACATCTTGGTATAAAATTGTTAACATTGAGTATGAGAGTTAATAATATATGAATTTTATGAGGGAGGTTAAAGGTTATGTATGAAAATGTAAAGCAAGCTAGAAAAATAGTTAACCTGATGATGTTTATTTATATAGGAATTAGTATTACTTTAATATTAACTTTTTTTATTCGATTTGGTATAGGAGAGGGGATTTATAGAGTTGTTACTATAGGAATTGGAACGATAACTGCAATTGCCCTTTTTAATGCAATAAAGGAAGGAAGTATTGGAGCTAGATTAGTTCAAGGTACTTTATCATTAATTTCAGCTTTAATGGGTTTATATTTAGTGTTTTTTATAAAACATATACAGGCAAATGTTTTAGGGGAAATTTTTATGTCAGTTATGTCTTTATATTTTTTGCTTTGTGGAATTTTCTTGTTATTTTCACCACAGATTAATGCAATTAGAAAATATTATAAAATATTTAATAGTTTAGATTGGTTATGGAGTTGGAATGGTAAATGTATAGGTTATCAAGATAAAGGATTTTTATGGAGTTCAGATGGTCAAGTCATAGGTAAGTTTATAGGTAATGAAATATTTTCTCCTGAGGGCAAGTATCTTGGAGAATTATATAAAAATAACAATAGGTTATGTGTAGACCCAAAAAAGGTTTCTAAATCAATTGAAACATTTGAAGTAGTAGATTCAAATTATAGAATTGAAAAAAAACAAAATATATCTTCATTAGTACCATATAGTCAATATGAAGATTTTAAAAGTCTTTAATGAATAGTTCATCAACTGATATGAGTGAAGGTTGCTGGAAGAAAGGTTCTATAAGCCCATCATTAAGAAGGGTTTTTGGGTCTAGTTCAGGAACGTGAAGAGATACTGAAAAGTTTATGGGGCTAATGCTTATTGGAGTTGTTGAAGTTCTTCAAGATGAAGAATCAAGAAAAAAACTTTGGTTTGATGGATGTGAAAAATATTATCCAGGAGGAATCAATGATCCGGATTATTCAGTCTTATGTTTTACTGCTGAGAAAGGGAATTTTTATCACGGACTAGAGAATATTGATTTTGACATTAAGTGATTATTTAAGAAAGCGACGTCCTGTAGTGGGTTATATGAGAAGTTCTTTAGTATAATTGATATGTAATTTGACTTAAAAGTGAAAACTAGCAAAATCCACCGCGTAAGCGGTTTAGTTCTACAATGCATGGCAGTGAAGGTGAGGGATAGAAGATCACGAAGTAAATTCGCTGGAGATGGAACATGAAGAATGCCGCACCAAATTCCATCACCGGCGCAAGCACGCTCACGGGTCTTTCTAAATCCGAGCCAATGGTTTGAAAGAAAACTTGTAGCCTAGCTAATGGGAAGACAAGCTGTAGGCAAGGGTGTTTTCGGTGACAAAAGGGTCTGAAGGAAGCCGATGGCGGTTATTGGAACGGAATGCAAATGAACCAAGGTTGGCGGATGTAGTGGATAACCCTGCTTCAGGTGGGAAAGTCCTAAAATTAGCTGAACTACATACGTTAGGAGGTCCAGATCACACAAGCACCTTAAGCCTTAGCGGCGTAGGCAATCCAAAACGTTATGTGAAAAATGGCGCATTAAAAACAGTAAGTCGTTGTAGTTTTACTAAAGTGTTATGAAGGATGTTTATTATGAAAAGATTTGCATTGATATCGATAATATTGATTTTACTAGGGAATGTTGGATGTTCCAATGAAAAACTTAATAGTAACTCAGATATTAATAATTCTGAACCTATACCAACAATATCTGTAGTTGAAAACGAAACAAAGGATACTATAAATCCTACTAAAGAAGCTGTCAATCAAATTGATAATAGCTCTAAAAAGGCTAAAGATATTTCGACATTTATACCTCAAGGATGGCACATATTAGAGAAAAATGATGGCAAACTTGCAAAAGTGGAAGGTGATTTAAATAAAGATAGTATAAATGATATTGCATTTGTTATTGAGGGAAATACACAACCAGAAGAACCAGATCCGGAAATGGTATGGGGTCCACCAAGATCTTTGTTAATAGCCTTTGGGAAAAAGGATAATACTTATTCCTTATCAATAAAGTCTGATGATTCTATAATGTTACGTGAACAAGGTGGCGTATTTGGAGATCCTTTTGATGATATTGTGATAGACAGAGGTTCACTTTTACTCAAGTTTTATGGTGGTTCTAACTGGAGATGGTATAGAAATTATCGATTTCGGTTTCAAAATGAGGGTTGGTATCTAATTGGTGCTACTTTCGGTTCGTACTATACGGGCACTACTACAATGGATAATGCAGACGAAGAAGATTATAACTATCTTACTGGTGATTACATTATAAAAAAATCTGATGAAAAAGGTAAACTAATTACTACAAAAGGAAATAGGGAGAAAAGAGAACTTTTGAATCTAAAAGATTTTGGTGATTTTTCTGATGAAGATGAGTTTTTAATGGAATAAAAGAGATTGCAAACCAGATATAGGTGAGTTGAAATTTTCTATTTGGTACAGTGCTTTTTTTATTTCTTTGTACAATACATGGAAATACCTATTTGTTTTGCCTTTGGCATGGTTGACTAATATTGTTTATTCATTTGTAGGTAGCTATTTCTTTTATTCTGGTGGAGGGTTTATATCCTTTGGGTGGGAAATTAGGTTTATTACATGGCTTGTTTACATATTAGTTCCTAATTTTATGTATACATTACTGATTGCTATAATCCATCAAATAACAAGAAAGATTATAATAAAAAAGGCAAGCAATAAGACAAATTATTAAGGGTGTACCATTCTTGGGTATGCCTTGTTGGGATATAATACCTGAGTAAAAAGCAGGAATAAAGCCTTCGGGTAATATGTCGAAATTGTACTAAACTGTTTCATCAAATTCAAGGGGTGAAACTCTCTTTTCCTCCCTTTCCTGCCTAAAGTTAGTTTGTATCTTTATAATCTCGCTATTAAAAAAAGAAAGCTTGTATTTATTTGCATTCTATTGTTTAAATTAACACAACTAGGGTAAGAATAAACTAAATCAGAAAGAATAAAAGCTGATTTTACAACAATCTGGAGGTGTTATTCATGAATAAAAATAAGACAAATATGAAAGATGAAAAAAATCTTAATTCATCATCTGAACATGAAAAAAATGAGCAATTACAAGGTATGCCAGTTGAAGGAGCTTGCTCTCCTGAGTTTACACAAGGTTGTATTACAATTGATCACGAAATTGATGAGTAATTCTTGAGAAAAGAGAGGTACAAAAAGTGAATTATAATATTTTGATAGGTGGATCGGCGGGTCAGGGAGTAGAAACAGTTTCTGCTATTTTTGAAAGAATAATAAAAAGGCAGGGCTTTGAGGTTTTTACAACTAAGGATTATATGTCAAGAGTTAGAGGCGGACACAACTTTATACAAATTCGTTTTGGTATTGATAAAATGTCTTCACACATAGATAAAATTGACGGCATTATTGCAATGAATGGTGAAACGATAGAAAATCACATTGATAGACTTAATTCCGGTGGGTTCATTATTTGTGATGAAGAAATTGAATATGAGGATAACAGAATTCTAAAGTTGCCTTTAAAAGAAATAGCAAAGCAATCCGGAAATATAAAAGCCTTTGGAAGTGTTGCTATAGGTTCTGTTTTAGAACTGTTTGGAATAAGTCATAACAGTATCGAAAAGGTTTTTAGTGAATTTTTTAATAAGGAAGTTGCAAAGCAGAATTTCAATGCTGTGGAGAGTGGAAGAAAACTAGTTACAAAAAGGTTTGATGCTGAAATTAATAGACAGGACAACAACATTTTGATAAATGGAAATGAGGCCGTTGCTCTTGGCACTCTTGCTGCAGGGTGTAAATTTTATTCAGCTTATCCTATGACACCATCAACAAGCATTATGAATTATCTTGCAGCTAAAATGAATGATTCACAAATTGTTGTTGAACAAGCTGAAGATGAGATAGCTGCCATAAATATGGCTATCGGTGCATCCTATGCTGGAGCAAGAGCAATGACAGGAACTTCAGGAGGCGGCTTTGCTCTTATGGTTGAGGGACTTGGGTTGTCCGGAATGCTCGAGGTACCACTGGTTATAGCTGAAGTACAACGTCCCGGTCCCACTACTGGACTTCCCACAAGAACGGAACAAAGTGATCTTAAGTTTGTAATTTCTGCATCGCAAGGAGAATTTCCACGCATGGTTATTGCCTTGAGAAATGCAGAAGATGCTTTTTACCAAACTGTCAGAGCTTTTAACATTGCAGATAAGTATCAAATACCGGTCATTCTTTTAAGTGATCAATTCCTCGCAGACTCAACAACAACATTCAAACCTTTTGATTTTGATAAAATTAACAATGAAACATTCATTAGCAGTAATGAATACTCGCAAGGCGAACCATACAAAAGGTATGAAATTACAGAGTCGGGTATTTCACCAAGGCTTATACCTGGAAATAATTTAGGAGCAACTGTTCTTGTTGACAGCGATGAACATGATGAGACTGGTCACATAACAGAATCTGCATCTGTGAGAAAAGAAATGGTTGAAAAGAGAATGCGAAAAATCGATTTGTTGAAAGAAGATCTGCAAGAACCGTTATTTATTGGAGATGAAGACTGTGAGGTTTTATTGCTTGCATGGGGTTCTACCTGGGGGCCGTTAAAAGAAGCTATTGATAGTCTAAATGAGAACAAGGATAAAAAGTTTGGAGGGCTTGTTTTTGGCGACATATGGCCTTTACCCACAAAATTATTACTTGAAAAAGCGAACAAAGCAAAAAAAGTAATAAATGTTGAACAGAATGCAACTGGACAGCTTGCATCTATTATATCAGAAGTCACAGGCATCTTCTGCGATTCCAGTATACTTAAATTTGATGGGCGTCCTATGAGTTCTGGCTATATTTACAGGGAATTAAGGAGGAATAAATAACCTATGTGTGATTTAAAGTTTGAAATATCAGAAACAGCGTGGTGTCCGGGATGTGGGGACCATAACATATTAGAATGCTTGAAAAATGCTTTAGAGAGTTTAGGTAAAAAACCACACGAGGTTTTAGTTGTAGGTGGTATAGGACAGGCTGCTAAGACTCCTCAATATATCAACGCCAATGGTTTTTGCGGTCTTCACGGAAGGTCACTTCCTCCAGCTGTTGCCGCTAAAATAGTAAACAGTAACCTTACTGTAGTTGTAGATACCGGAGACGGTGATACTTATGGAGAGGGTGGAAATCATTTTATACATAATATAAGAAGAAACGTAGATATAACTCATTTTGTGCATAACAATCAAATTTATGGATTGACAAAAGGTCAAGCCTCTCCAACTACTGATATTCAGGTGGCGGGATCTATAAATGAACCGTTAAACCCCATACTACTAGCTATAACTATGGGCGCAGGTTTTGTTGCAAGAGCCTTTAGTGGTGATAAAGAACATTTGACTTCAGTAATGATTGAAGCGATAAAATATAGAGGATATGCGCTGGTTGATATTCTTCAGCCTTGTGTAAGTTTTAATAAGGTAAATACTTATCAATGGTATAGTAAGCGTGTATATAAGATTGATGATAGCTATGATGCTTCTAATAAGCTTAAGGCTATGGAAAAAGCGATGGAATGGGGGGACCGTATACCTATAGGAATATTGTACAAAGAAAACAAACAGGTATTTAACGATAAAATTGAATTCTTAAAAGGAGATCAGGTTCTAGTTGAAAAGAAAACTGATATGGAAAAAATAAAAGGTTATCTCAAGGATTTTGAATAGTCAAGGCCATTTCAAAGGGTAACTTGTACAATATTTTCAGCTCAAAGACCATTATAGAATCTTTTAAGCTTGAAAACATAGGAACATTATCAACTGTGACTTAGAAGGTGGAAGATAACTGGTTAAGTTTTTTGAGAATGAAGTTGTATATATTATTTCAAATGAATTGTTAAAATTAGAAATAGTTAAGGGTTTAAAATAAATAACTGGTCAACTGGAGTTTCAAAAAATTCGATTTGATAGGCTTTGTAACAGAAATAATGAATAGGTATTTTTTTGAAACTCCCTTAAAGGTATAGGATGTTTGATCAAAACTGTTTACCCGATAGCAGAAAAGCTTCGCTAACTGGCATAAGGCCTCTTATAGAGTGAAATTATATAAAACTCTATAGGAGGTAATTTTATGTTAGTTTTTAGTTTTAGTAAATCTATTTTTACAGTATAGAGGTAATAGGAAAAGTTGAAATCTCAATTCTAGGAAAGGAAATGGAATAAAAGTAATTGCGAACCATATATTGGTAAGTTGAAATTGTATTATAGTTCCTTAATAACTCATACCACAGTAAATATTATACATTATTCCTATGTGTTTGGCAAGGCGATGACGAATTCAGGGTGCATATTTTAATCGTGATACATATTATGGAAATAACATCTGCGTAGAGGCTTAGAGAATGTTAACGAAGCGAAGGATTAGTCGAATCACTTTTCTACTTAGTAGCGAGTTTTGATTCGACCCGTAGCGAGTTATACATTCTCTTAGCCTCGGAGCTTTAGTTATTGGAATAATATGGTCCACGATGATTAAATATACCCACGAATTCATTTTATCAAAAGGAAGACTTAAAGGTTTTTTGTGAGGCTTATTGCTGTAGAAAATGTAGAAAGATAGTAATTGAATTCTAGTAAAAGTTATCGGCACAAAGATTTGCAAAAAAAAACCTCCATTAAGAGGTTTTATATTAATTAAATCACCTAAGCGATTTTGCATAATAAATTAAGCAGAATTTCAAAAGGTGCAAAGTTTTATTTTATTCAAAATGAAGTCAAATCAATGATTTCTCCAAGTTGCATAACCTTAGCTGTTTCCTTTTTATCTAAATGCTTAACAAAATCCTCCGGTGAACCGGTTAGCAACGGGAAAGTACCGTAGTGGGTCGGTACAACCAAATCGAAATTAAAATATTCATTGCAGGCTGAGGCAGCAATGCTAGGGGACATCGTAAATCTGTCTCCAATTGGAATTAGGCCAATAGTTGGTTTGTAGTTTTTTTCTATTAATTTCATGTTTTCGAAAATTTCTGTATCTCCAAAATGATAAATACATACATCCTTATACTTTATTATAAAACCAGATGCTAATCCACCATATATTATCTGATTCCCTGAAGTTATACTGCTGCTGTGCAATGCTTCAACCATCGTAAATTGTATATCATTTTCAATGAAACTTCCACCAATATTCATAAACATACAATTTGTAACATTTTGACCAAGAAACCAACTACAAATTTCGCCATTGGAAACTATTTTTGTAATATCAGGATTGTATAAATTTATTGAATCTCCTATATGATCATCGTGTCCATGGGTTATTAAAATGTAATCGGGGTCCTTGATCTCACTTGCTAAACGGTCGGGGAATTTACTATTTCCTTTAATAAATGGATCTACTAATATTTTCTTACCACCAAACTCCAACAAAAATCCTGAATGTCCAAGCCAACATAATTTCATGCTAAACCCTCCTTTAATTTTTTTGTTTAGGCGGTTTCAAAAAATAACCTATATAGTATTTAGGTCATAAAACCCATCAATCTAGATTTTTTGAAACCGCAATTGACCAGTTATTTTTTTTAATTCACTTTATATTACAATTTAGAGTTTTATAAAATTACATTTGCCTATCTTTTGATTTATAATACATTTCAAATTTTTTGAATCACCTTATTATTTTAAAAAAGTAAAATACCCGCTTGTGGCTTTGTAATAATAAAAACTTGGATGATGTTAAATGAATTCAATATTGAAATACTCTTTATTCAATTTAGTGGATTTAGATAAATTTACTAAGTACTTTTTAAGCTCATCATCTGTTCCAACTGTTTTTATCAATTTAAAGTGAGCAGCACAGTTTCTTCCATTTTCTTTGGCACAATATAATGCATAGTCACTTATGTTTATCATCTGTTCAAGATTTAATAGTTTTGGATTGTTTAAATCTAAAGGCATTTCTACATATCCTAGGGAACAAGTTTTATATATTGTATCATTTTCGGATACTGCTATTGGTGTGTTTTCTATCTTTTTAAGTAATTTACTTGCGAACTTTTGGAGAGATTCAACTTTTGTGTTATATAAAATAATCAGGAACTCCTCGCCACCCCAACGAACTAAGATATCGTCGTACCGTATCATCTGTTTAAGAACTTTTGATATTGTAACTAGCACATTATCGCCCACAGAATGACCATAGGTATCATTTACTGCTTTAAAATGATCAATATCTATTAAAAATACTCCAATAACGTTTCCATCTAATGATAATTGTCTTTGCTCAGTATTGTTTAGTGATATAACTTTATTTTGTATGAATCTAGAAATTTTATCAAAAGTGAACTCAAAAGCGTATCTTCTATTGTGCAATCCCGTCAATGGGTCATGTAATGACAGCTCTTTAAGCTTTTCATTAGCTTCATTTAGTTGGAGTGTTCTCTCTTTAATTTTTTCTTCCATGTTTTCGTAAAGTTTGGCATTTTCGATTGAAATGGATGCCTGGGAAGATAAGATTTTTAGTGCCTTTAATCTTTCAAAAGTAAATACATTATCAGAAAGATTGTTCTCTAAATAGACAACTCCCTTTAATCGGTTTTGATAAAAAACTGGCATACACAGTACAGATTTGATTCGATTATTTATGACATAAGAATTATTTTGCCAGGTATCATCGGAACAAGCGTCATGAATAACCAGGGTTTCTTTTGTTCGAGTAACTAATTGTACAATTTCTAAGCATAGTTCCTCGTTTTCTGTTACGGGGAGAGAATGTACAACATGTATTTTATCTGAATTAGTATTTTGAATAGCTTCAATATAAAATTGGTCATCAATTTCATTACGAAGCAATATACAACCCCGTTGTGCACCTGCATTTTCAATCATTATACGGATTAATATCGTCAAGAGCTTTTCAATCTTAATTTCACTAGAAATAGCCTGAGCAGATTTCCAAATGGAAGTCATATCAATCGAACTGTGGGTGATTTTTGAAATTGATCCTTTTGTAGCTGAGGATATTTGTATTGAAGTCTTATCGCTGACAAAAAATTGTGGATATTCCTTTTCTAAAAGTTTTACCTTTCTATATGCTCCCCATTGCTCATATAAATAGTGAGCTTCCTGAATATATGTCTTTGCAATTTTTTTATCACCTTTAACTAACCAGAATTTGCCATACATTTCGTTGCAAAGTGCTCTGTATTGAACAAAATCATCGTCGCCGATTGAATCTAATGCCTTATTAAAAAGCTGGACGATAGTATCAAGAGATTCATTCTCTATAATAGCAATTTGAGCAGATATAAAGTGATATTTATGGGCAAAATTAGCAGGACAGTTTTCTGCCCAATTTTTCATTTTCTTTTTAATATTGTAGAGAGACTCTTTTATTTTTACATGCTCATCAGACGATACATAATGCCATTTGTAAATAAGTATCATTGCTTTAAATAAAGAATAATCGGGCATGGCAAAATCATATATCTTTGCAGAGTTAAGTTCTTCAAGCATTATATTCCATTTTTCTGCGGCGGGCATATCATCTAAAATAATACTTATATAGATGTTGTACAGATATAATCTAGCAAAATAAGTCGGATTATCAATTTTTTCAATCTTCCCTATCAAATCATTGTATTTTTCTGTAAAATAATCCTGTGTGTTCTGTCCTATAGAACTGTAAGGGATTGATTGAAATTCTCCAATAGCAAAGTAAATAATTTCGGCTAAAGCTAAAGGAGCAGCACCTTTAGATTGTTTGAGAAAAGCGATGGCGTTCTCTGTTTCTTGCTTGCACTCGGTCAGATTCTTTCCAACCCACATTAATAAGTGAACTTTATGGGAGATAGAGTAAGTTGCATGCATAAGATCTCCTACTTTCAAACTTACTTTAAAGGACAGGTCATAATAATCAATGCTTTCCTTATAATGGACCCTCCAGTAGGATATATAAGGAAAAATATAATAAACTGATGGTTTTTGGAATTCTGCTTTATATTTGTTTATTAATCCGAAAGCAGCCTGAGCAAGTTTATAACCAGTTTTATAATCATCAAGAACTTTACCTATAGTGTGGCCAAAGTCACTAAAACATCTACAAGACAGCGGTGATGTTCCATAGGTCAAGGTTAATTCAAACAGAATTAAATTTGACAGGTTAAAGAGCAGAGGATTGGCTTGAAGTGCAAGTGGAGCCATTTGGAGCATATGTACTGCCATCAGTTTTTCAGGATCTTTCATTTCAGGCAAATTGACAAGGTCTTCAACTGTCATAGAGGATAAAGTTTGCTGAATCTTAACAGATCTATCCTGTAAATTCTGGCTAATTTCCTCATCGCTTTCCGGTAGAGAAATATTAATTAGCTGCAAAGTCTTTCTTATTTCGTAGATTGTTTCCGATAGTTTGCCCTGAAAAATGAGTATTAGTATTTTAATGTTGGAAACAGATCCTTTTTCAATGTTGTTGCTTGCTCTTTTTGATAGATGGTCGCAAATGGCGACGGCTTTAAATAAGTCGCCGCACAAAAAAGTAACAGTTGCCTGTTCCAACAATAAGTTGAAATATTTATCAGGCATAAGATTCCATTCTTTGTTGGATAAAAGTGATTTTGCAGTTTCAAAATAGTTTAGAGCAGCGGAAAAAGCAGTGGATTTTTTTGCTTTATTTCCAGCTGTAATATTTAAATCTGCAAGTTCAATCCTTTTGTTTTTACTCCTAACCAAGTTTCTTCCGATATTCAAATGATTAACCAGGTCAAAAATCATTTCAGTCTGTTTTGTTTCCCTAAAAGATTTTAAATACTCATTACCAATGCTTAAATGAATTTCACATTTTTCCCGTTCTGGTATTAGGTAATATACTGCCTGTCGGAGGCGGTCGTGGGCAAAACAAAATCTCATTTCTAGATCTGTAGGGTTTGTTTCTTTTTCTAGCGAATTAATAAAACGGTAATTATTGTTTAGAGGCAGTAGAATTTCCTTTTCAATAGCTACCCATAAATCCTTGCCAACTTCCGGTACAGATTTTTTGCTTATTTGTGAAACTGTAACTAAATCAAATTGGGATCCAATGCAGGAAACCAGCTTTAGAATATTCATTGTTGATATAGGTAAAGATTTAAGGTTTTTCACAAGTAAGTCTACCACATTATCGCTTATCTCGACAGTTTCTACTTTTTTAAGATCATATACCCATTGACCTTTTTCCGGCACAAATGTGAAGTTACCCTGAAGATACAAGGAATTTAATACCCGATTGACAAAAAACGGATTACCCTTTGTTTTTTGAAAAATTATCTTTGTCAAAGCCGTAGTTTCATTGGTGGGTTTATGGAATGTATCTGATATCAATTGATTTATAGCAGAGAATTCCAAAGGTTTCAGCAATATTTGATTAAATAAAAACGTTGAACTTTGTTGCTCATTTTTAAGCCCTACTAGTAGTTTGTGAAGGGGATGACCAACTTTTACTTCATTATCTCTGTAAGCTCCTATAAAAAGGACATACTGTGATTTGCCGGTTTCTAGTATATACTTGAGTAAGTCTAGCGTGGAAATATCACTCCATTGGAGATCATCAAGAAAAATTACCAATGGATGTTCCTGTCTAGCAAAAACATTGATAAATTCGCGAAATATCATCTTAAAACGGGTTTGAGCTTCTAAGGGACTGAGCTCGGTAACATGGGGCTGAGGGCCAATGATTTGTTCCAGCTCAGGTATTACATCTATAATAACCTGTCCGTTATATCCAATGGCATTTAGAAGACGTGATTTCCAATCATCCAAACACGATTGCGGCTGTGCTAGTAACTGTCTTATTAATTGTTTAAATGCTTGAGTTAAGCCGTAGTAGGGGACATCTCTTTCTAATTGGTTATATTTGCCGGATATGAAATAACCCTTTTTACCAGTTATAGGTTTACGAACTTCATGAATCAATGAAGATTTTCCGATCCCTGCATAACCACTTACCAATAAAAACTCACAGTTGCCACTGGCTGCTTTTTCAAAACCATTGATCAACATTTTTATTTCTTCTTCACGACCATATAATTTATTGGGAAGCTCAAACCTGTCGAGAATATCTTCTTTACCGAGTATAAAGCTATAAACTTCCTCTTTTTCTTCAATCAATTGTAAACAGTGCTCTAAATCTTTCTTTAATCCTAATGCAGATTGATATCTTTCTTCTGCTGTTTTAGACATAAGTTTCATAACTATATCTGAGATAATGGCAGGGGTTTCGTCGCTTATGTCTTTGGGACAAATTGGAGTTTTTGCTATATGAGAATATATTAGCTCTAATTCGTCATTGCTATTAAAAGGTAATTGTCCGGCAAATAACTCATAAAAGGTCACACCTAGAGAATATAAATCGGATCTATAATCAATGGGTCTGTTTATTCTACCAGTCTGTTCAGGAGATAAATAATTCAATGAACCTTCCAAAATATTTAAGTTGATGCATTGAGATGATTCCCGGATTAATTGGGCTGAAATACCAAAATCAATGATTTTAACCTGATCCGTTTTGCGGTTCCAAATAAAGTTGCTTGGATTTATATCTTTATGAATAATATTTTGATTATGAAGTTGGACAAGGCAGTGGGTCATTTTAATTGCTAGTGCCAGTTTTTCCGCAATATCTAGTTTAATGGAGAGTAATACCTTGTCAACTGATTGTCCACCTATATCTTCCATAATGATTGCTATACTGTTATTGTATTTTTCTGTGGTATAAGCTTTTATAAAACCATCACCAATTAACTTGTCCATAATTTTATATTCACGTATGAAATCGGATAATTCTATTGTAGAGGGATATTCTTTATTCAATACCTTAATTATAACAGGACAATTATCATGATTACGAGTGGCTCTTAAAATCATCGAATTACTATCTGTAGAGATTTTTTCTATTATTTTATAACCTGCAAAATGGTTCATTAGACTTCCCCCATTACGGTCGTAAGTTATTTCAAAATTTACACATTTATATAAGATGCTTTATGTATCAAAGAGCATTGGCAAAGATATGGATATCTTATAATATTTATCGGCATTTTTTGAATTATTATAAGCACTTATAAAGATATTTGGTAAGTTATTCACGAAGGATAATTTGTGGTATAATTTGATATGGTTATATTTATGAGAAGATGGATTTATTGTGGGAGTTATTAAGATGAAGCAAAAAAGCTGATTGATAGTTTACCTTACAGGCAACAAGGAATGATATATGGAGAGGTCTTTAATTATGAAAGAAAAAGGGTCTATTTTTTTAATACTATGTTTAATGTTGCTTTTAGCGAGCTGTATGATTAATACTGAAAAAAACGCCTCCTCTGGAAATGAGGTTCAAAATGCATACGAATACGAAACTACTACGACAGAGGACACAGAAGGAAATTCCAATACACATAATTCATTACCTAATAATTTTGTAAGCAGTAAATTTGACGAGACTATGGAAACCCTAAAATCTGATGATAATAAAACAATTATTACTGTTTATACTTATACTAAAAGAAGAGATGATATTAAGCACATTGATAAAATAGTTGTAACTAATGGAAAAAACAGTTTTGAAATAAATGATATTATTGGTTATTATGGCAACATACGATGGGCTTTAGATCAATCAAAAGCGGTAGTTGAGTTTTATGGAAGAGAATGGCGAGATTTTATAATCATCGACACCAAAAAGAAAGAAGACCTGTTTGAAAGGCCATTTAGTTTGCAACAATTAATGGATTCTTTCAAAAAACAGGGAATAGCTTTCAACTTCAAAGTTAATAAAAATAGGCCAGATATAGAGTACAGATTAAATAAGATGATTGATGAAGATAATATAAGAGTTGATTATATTGTGCATGATGAGAATTATGTTACACAAAGCGGGAGTTTTAACTATAACTTGTCAAAAGGTACTTTTTCAGAACTAATACAAAACGAACCCAAAGCTGAAGGGTAAATTTTTAGTATACAAAGCCTGTAGAGTTCAACAGACGTAGAGTACCAGACGTACTGTTGTCAGGACTTCATGCAAACATAACACGCTGGAGAAGAAAAGAGGCTTTTAAGAGAACATAATTAAAGACACCGAATTTATTTAAAAGGCTTACACCGGAAAAAGGTGATAAAAAGCTTATTGAAGAATTGTTGAAAGGATTAAACGGGAAGATATGTGAGGGACAATACTCAGCTATTTGATATTAAAAAAAGCTGGGTATTTTATTTATAGAAAACCTACAGTAGAGGACATAAATTATCGGGCGGAGTCAATTTATTTGAAGTATACTTTAATCAGAAAGGATGGATGTAGGATGGACTATTTGCAAAGAATGAATGATGCACTTGACTATATTGAAAACAATTTGGAAGGAAATATTGATTTAAAATCAGCAGCAAACCTGGTTTGTTGTTCTGTTTCATATTTCCAAAGAATTTTTTCATTTGTGACGGATAGCATTTATATTTTTATATAATCATGCATTTAATTATTTAATTACTATTATAATGTACTATATTGAAATATATGATAAAATGGTAATAAAATTAAACTAAATATTAAATGTACTTTAGTAGGCATTAAAACTCTAAAGTAAAAAGTAAGCTTTTTCTGTTGTATGGAGGTACAGTATTGATAAATAATATAAGAAAGAAATATTTATGTGGATTAATTATCTTTACAATTATAACCACATTAACTGCTTGTAAGAATATACAATCAGAGCCATCACATGAAAATATAACAGTAAATAGTTTAAATACTAACAACAGATTACCTGAAGCTAAAAGGGAAGAACCTATATTATTAGATTCATGGGTGGGAGATTATATTTTCACAGAATATATTGAAGCAAAAGATTATACTAAATTTTATGAGGTCTTTATATCTAAAAAAAATAATAGTTATATTGCAAAAATAAAGACAGAAGATACTCATGTAGGAGTTTATAGTTATGTAGAGGCTAAAATAAAGGGAGACAATACTAATATTAGCTTTATTTTTAGCAATTATTTATCAGGTGTAACTAATACAAATAAGCCCTATAATTCTGGAGATAATCTACTTGCTTTTACAAAAACAGATACAGGTATTATAACTCACTGGGATAAAATAGTTCCAAATAACGATTTTAATAAAATAGATGGCGAGTACTTCAAAATAAGAGAAAACAGTGAGGGATTTTTAGGCCATTGGTACACTTCTATACCAAATACAGGTGGAAATAGCACAACAATAGAAGTAAAAGAAATGTCAGACAAGTCAGTAAGTTTTCATTTGTATTTTTGTCGCACGTATTATTATGATGGTATCGATATTAAGTTGGAAAATAATATTGCAAAGTTTGATGATAATGCCAATGATTATAGAACAACCGGGACAATAGAATTTAGCGATAAAAGTGTAATAGTTAATATAGAGGAAACAGAATTACCAATATTAGATACAGGCAAAACAGTTTTTAATTACAAAGTAAGTGAGTTCAAACCAATTAAAATAACTCCTAATAATGGAGCGACGCAAGTCGATTTGGAAAAAGGTATAGAGATGGTTTTCGACAGAAAAATAAAAAAAAATAAGTTTTCTGCAATTATAAGAAAAGCTAATTTATCAGAAGGTTCAGATTATGAGTTTATAGAAATGAGAACAGAAAAAAAGGGCAATAAGTTAATATTTTTACCGGACTATGATTCAATGAAATGGCATAACAAAATTATTGAAGCAGGACTAAAGTATGAGCTATACATTGGTGAAGGAACACTTATTGATGAAATAGGAAATATAAATAGTGAGTTATTATTAGAATTTACAACAAAGGAATAATGAATAGAAGATTTATGCGCAATGAGGACTAAGTAATATATGAAATTGGATTGATTTTACAGAAAGAGATATTGTGATATGAGGTAAGTATGGTAGAATTGTTATAGGATAGGTCAAGGTAAAAAGACAAGTTTTGATATAGTTTCATATACGAAATTTCTTTCGGTAATGAGAGATGGTTTTTTGCATTACTGAAACTGGTACGGAGATTACACGTTCTCTGGAAATGCGGCGGTAAATGTGCCCATCCATGGGCACAAGGATTAAGTGTGAATATTAAGAAAGTATAAAAGAAGGAAATGTTATGTATAAAATAGTTAAGAAACACTGGAAATTTATTGAGTTGTCAAATGGGTTAAGATTAAAAACTAATTGCTACGACACATATAATAAAGTTGTCTTTGAAGAAGGATATGAAGTAGATTTGGTTGAAGGTAAAAATTTATTTTGGCCAATTATTTTAATTGATAAAGTAAGTGGTGAGAAAATTAGAGCAAGATATTGGTATGGAGATGAGTTGATTCCTAAAGGTAAATTTGATTTTGATACTATTTCAAAAATAGAAGGAGCTTCAATAAAAGATATTGAGTTGGTTTTACCAGATTTATTTGAATGGACAGAAGATGTAAATTGGCCAATAGCTCCACAGTTGGCAGAAATTCTTCCAAGGTTTGGTGAAATTATTATACCATATGTAATTCATTATTTAAGGTATCCTTCAGGCTTAGATGAATATGCTACATATTACTATTTGATGCCAAAAATGACTAAAGAGCAATTGGAACTTATAAAAGAGGAACTTATTTTAGTTGTAGAGAATCCGACTGAGTTTCAGAAAAGAGAAGAGTATGATAAGTTTGCAAAAGAATATATAAATAAGCTTGAAGCTATGGAGTAAGTTTTGAGGTACCGCGTCCATGCGGCATCTGGCTTCGCGGGTCCGGCTCAAACGGCGTCGCGCATGTACACGTTACATGAAAGCCTGGGTAATCCGCGACATCGTGTCTCGGGTTTTTTAGAGGTTCTTTGGAGAAAGTTTAGCAAGAACGAATGTTCTGGAAAACCTTGAAAATTTATGAATATTGATATATAATATATAGGTGACAATTAATCAGGTTTGCGACGAATAAGGTTTTGTAAGGGTTCCTTTCTTTAATTCCCCTAATTACATAGGGATGGTGACGTTATAGTTGCTGCGGGGAATATACAAAGGAAGGAGGTGGTTGCTATGAGTAGTGATCTATACACCAATATTGGCTATATTTTTGTTTGGTGTGTGAAATACATATTTATACCACTTGGAGTAGCTATTACAGCAAGATGTATTACGGATAAGTTACTTCGACCACAGCCTGACAAACAAAGAAAAAAACGGTCTAGTAAAAACCGTTCTTAAAAATAATATCGTCGATTAAAACCTGACAGCAACAAGCGTCGCCGTCCTTATTTATATTATATCATATTTGTGAGTAGAGTAAACAAAAAGATTGAAATTTGTACATATATGCCAATCGAAAGTATTTGTTAAAGGAGCTCCCATCCTTGGGAGCTCCTGGCTTGGCGGGACCTCATCCATCCGATAACAACAGATATGCGCAAGGGTGCGGGCAGGAAAAAGCATGAAGTAAATCTACGCGGATCATCCCAAGAAGAATGCCTCACCACAGCTCTTCGTCGAGCTAAGTTCGCCGCGTTGCGGGAGGTAGCACTAGAGCTAATACTCCCCTAACATGAATAAAGTACATTGGAATTCAGAGTATCTAAATGATGATGTACCATATGTGATTTTTAAAAAATGATTAATATGTCATACGAGTTGATATTTAGGCGGTTTCAAAAAATAACCTATACAGTATTCAGGTCAAAAAGCCCTTCAATCTAAATTTTTTGAAACCGCGATTGACTAGTTATTTTTTTGGAATCACCTTAGTTCACTAAGTAAGAAAAAACAAAAGGGAATCAGGTGTTGTAAGAAATGAAGATAAAAATTAACATCAAAAAAATATCAAAAAGAAATAATTTGATACAAAGTATAATATATGATTATCCTATCTGTCCTGATACTGTAGATGTATTGATCGAAGAGACAGTAAAACTTTGCGTAAAGGAATATGAGGATAGACAGGAAAACTCTGAAATGATAAAGGTTTTAACCATGGATAGCATAGAGGATAGTTCCTTAAGTGGAAAAGTATCTTTTGGTAGAAATTATGGAGATAAGAAACCTAATTTAGATAAGGCAGTTGCTAACGCAAAACAGAGTTTTGAAGACGGCATAGTTGTAATATTTATAGATGGAGTACAGATGAAGAATTTAGAGGATAGTATAGTGCTTTCTGACAATAACGAAATAACTTTTGTTAAAATGATAATGTTAAGTGGTAGAATGTGGTGATAAAACAAAGGGTATAATGAAAGTGAGGAAAATATGAAATACGATTATAAGACCAGAGAAAAGCTTGTTGATGGTTATAAAGCTTCATGGGATAAAAAGCTTAATCTACTCCCTGGCGATATTAAGGCTTTTGCAGAAGACTTAGATAACTATTACCAATCACAGCAGAATAATAAAGGCTATGTTGAGGAAGCTATAAGAGAATTTAAGAGTGGTGGATATGATAATCCTAGTCAGTACATGAAAAATAATCACAAAAAACTTGTTGACCTTTATGTCCCCAAAGAATTTCATGAGGATTTTTATTACATAATAGATAAGTTCAATCAGTTTCCCTATTCCAAAGGAATGGAAAGAAGGACAGTGAGGACTAAGAAATACGGATCATGTGCAAATGATATATTCAGACTTTTGTATGATTACAAGGTATTTGATTTCTATGGATGCAATATGGAAGATTTTCTTCTGAATAATCTTGCTGATGAGAAGTTGGATTATAAAAATAATCCCTTATATAATTTCAATGCACGCCATATTGATGATATGATTGCAGCGAGAATAGATAATAAGGATGAAAAGGCTATAGACTCAATTAGAAATATAATGTTGAGTGATAACAATACAGCGGTTGTAACTGTTGATATTATACGTGGAATTGTAAAAAGTTCTGATGAGAATTTGCATAAGCTTTTAGGGGACTTTTTGCTTGCAGCAAGACTTCAAGAAGGTGTAAGACAAGCTATATGTGAAAATGCAGATTGTGGAACTGTTGAAGGGTTTTTGATGATATTTGATGTTATTGTTGAAAATAACCTGGAGAGGTTTGCTGCTGTTAAGAGAGCAATTGCTACCTGGACAGGTTTATGTGATGTTGAAAATATGGATAGAATCACCAATAAGATTTTGAAGAATATGAAGTTTGCACTAAGAGATAGGCAAAAGGCTTATGAATTTACGAGAGGCAATGATAGTATTGAGATTATAATTGGACTTTGGGCAATTGGGTTTTATGATGTGGAAGAGGCAATTAGTATTATGGAAGGCTATCTAGAGAGTGGTACAAGAAATCAACTGCTTACTATGTCATATTACAATAGAGCTCTATGGTATAAGGATTTTTCAGATAGATCTGCAATTAGGGTAGTAGAGAGGTATCGTGATGATTATGAAATGCTTGCAGCATTTATACCCACATATCTTATAGGTGTTGAAAACTATGCTCGTGAAGTAGTAAACAGGCAGGATAATATAAATAAAGACAATAAAACTTATTTAAAAGTTCCGGTTACGTATTTATATAAGGATGAAGATGAAGCCTATAGGCATTTTGAAATTATAAAAAATATATATGAGAATATGAAAAAAAAGAAAATGGAGTTTTCTCCTTGTATTTTTCCATGGTATAGCATTTGTATTACCCGGACACAACTTATTGTAAGGATGTGTCTGATTGCCTATTCCCTTGAAGACAATTCGTTAATAGACTATGTAGTCCAGCAGATACCCAATATAGAAGTTAATGGTAACTATTATTCAAGCAGAAGTTTATATGTTGAAATGTTGCTTAATTCACCTAAGACAGATATTCAAAGGGATATGCTTGTAAGATTTGTAGCAGATAAGGAATCTATGACTAGAACAAAAGCTTATGAAATTGTCAAAAACATGTCACTTGAAGACAGGCATTATATTAAGCTGGAGGAATATCTGAAATATAAGACAAGCGATATACGTCAGAATGTTATTAATTTATTGAGCAAGCAAGAGGATGAAAAGATTATATCTTGTGCGACAAGGCTTGTTCAGTCTGGTAAGGAAGAAATGAGAATGGGAGGCCTTACATTAATTAGTGAAGTAAAAATGAAAGAGAAGAAGAAAGAAAATAATAAAAGTTTTGTTGATCTGTTGATTAATGTTGCATCAAAAATAGAGACTCCTACTGAAAAGGAACAGATACTGATTGATGAAATTATAGGTAACGGCTGTGCGGATAAGATATTAAATACAGAGGGATATGGTCTTTATAATCCTCATAAATTCTTTAATATTCCTGATGATATGAAAGCTAATAAAAATAAGATTATTGAATATTTTAATGTTCCTAAGAAGATCATTGATGAAATTCTCAATAAACTTGTAAAATATATAGATGACAACAGTCATTTGGAATATAAAAAGGCTTATGGATCAGAATGTTTACTTGGAAACAGTTTAAGCATGACTAATTATGATGATACACTTCCTTTAGAAGATAGATATCCATTTAAAGAATTGTGGAAGGAGTTTTTTGAGAAAGAAATATCCGATATTAAAATCTTAAATAATGTTCGACTGGCGATATGCAATAATGATGACAAAATAGAGAATCTTAATACTTATCTTAAATATGAAAGGTTGATATTTGGAAATAGTATTCCAGATTACGAAATACCAAACAAAAAATATAGTGGTCAATATAGATATGACAATGATATTAATACAATCTTGCTGATTATGCTCAGTATTTATGATAATAATGAGCTTCGTGCGGTTGCAAAAGAGATAATCTTATATATAATTGAGAAATTCCCAGAGGACGCATTATGGTACAAAAAAGTTAAGGATGATAGATATTATTACACTTCTGAACCAGAAGAAATAGCATTTGTTTCATCTTGGAGGATGAGTGTGATAATAAATACAATTAGAAAATCAGATAACGAGAAAGAGTTTAGGGATAAGTTTTTCTTGTTCTATCTGTTGGATAATAAATTTAGGATTAATGATAAAAACAAACCAAATGTGTCCTATTATTCAAGGCCTAATAACAGGGGATATCTGGATATTTTTGATTATATAAAAGCATATACGATGAAGCTTATTCCTATAGATATTGTATATAAGGCAGCTTTTGAAGATATAGGCCTAAGTGCATCTTTAGAACATTTATCTATGTTGTATCAGGATAAGCTGACTTCCTATGAAAGAAATGTATTAAAGGGATTTATAGTTAATGATGAATTAGACAAGGAGAGTCAGTTTTATATTGCAGGAGTCAAAATTTATAACAATATAGTTAATAAAGTTTTGGATGTTGAATTAAAGAGGGGAGATTTGCCCACTGTATTTACAAACAGTATTGGTAGGATTAAGCGTATATACGGAATGGACAGGTTTGTTCAGATACTTAAGGCTCTTGGGAAAGATAAACTTGACAGGAAAACTTATTATGGATCTTGTGGAACAGGGAAAGTAGAATGCTTAAGTCATCTGCTTCAGGTATGTTATCCCGGCGATGACGATGATGCAGATAAATTGGCAGGTATGATTAAATCTTCTGGGATAAAGGAACAAAGACTAATTGAGACTGCTATGTATGCCCCCCAATGGATTGACATTATTGAAAAATATCTTGGATATGAAGGTTTGAAGAGCGGATGCTATTATTTTATGGCACACATGAATGAGCAATTTGATGATAGGAAGAAAGCTGTTATTGCTAAGTTTACACCTTTGTCCCAAGACGAATTAAACAATGGTGCTTTTGATGTAAATTGGTTTGAGGATGCTTATAAACTGTTAGGAGAGGAACTATTCAATAAGTTATATGATGGGGCAAAATATATTTCCGATGGAAGTAAGCATTCAAGAGCGAGGAAATATGCTGATGCAGCATTAGGGAAAATAGATATAAAAGATTTGGAAAAACAGATAAATGACAAACGGAATAAGGATTTACTTATGAGTTATGGAATTGTTCCGATTGTTGATAAAAAAGATGCGCTAAATAGATATGAGTATCTTCAGAACTTCTTAAAGCAAAGTAGGCAGTTTGGAGCTCAGAGAAGAGCAAGTGAAGCATTAGCAGTAGATATGGCACTTAAGAATCTTGCAACAAAGTCAGGTTTTTCAGATGTTACAAGATTGACACTTGCAATGGAAACAGAAATTGTAAAGGCGTATAGTAAATTTTTTGATGAATATGAAGTTGAAGGAGTAACGATAAAGCTTAGCATAAGTGAAACTGGTCAGACAGGGATTGTTTTAATTAAGAAAGAAAAAGAACTTAAATCAATTCCCGGTCCATTAAAGAAAAATGAATATGTGGTTAAGATAATGGAAGTGAATAAGAAGTTAAAAGAACAGTATAGAAGGACAGTGAAAATGTTTGAGCAGGCAATGGAAGACAGGGAAACATATAGCTTTGAAGAATTAAAAAATCTATGTGAGAATCCTGTGGTGGTTGCTGTTGTCAAAGCTTTGGTTTTTGTAACAGATGGTACTACTGAAGATAAAATATTTGGATTTATCAGCAATAATGGTTTGACTGATTACAAGGGTAAAGAAAAGACAATACCATTAGAGACAATGCTTCGTGTTGCGCACCCATATGATATGTATAAAGAAGGATGTTGGACTGAATATCAGAAATGTTTGTATTCAGGGGTTTCAGAAGGAAGAGGAATTAAGCAGCCTTTTAAGCAGGTATTCAGAGAGTTATATGTTAAGCTGGAAGAAGAAAAAGATAAGCATTCTTCAAAAATGTTTGCTGGTAACCAGATTCAGCCCAACAAAACAGTTTCATGTTTGAAGGGTAGGAGATGGATAGCCGATTATGAAGATGGACTTCAAAAGGTATATTATAATGAAGATATAATTGCAAGGATATATGCCCTTGCAGATTGGTTTTCCCCTAGTGAAGTAGAAGCTCCGACTCTTGAATGGGTAGAATTCTCGGATAGAAAAACTTTTAAAACTATTGCAATAGAAAATGTTCCGGATATTATATACTCAGAAGTTATGAGGGATGTTGATCTTGCAGTTAGTGTAGCACATGCTGGAGGTGTTGATCCTGAGACAAGTCATTCTACAGTTCAGATGAGAAAGGTAATAATAGAATTTAATCTGCCTTTATTTAGAATAGACAATGTTTCTTTTGAAGGTAATCATGCCATTGTGAAAGGAATTAATGGTACTTATAGCATACATCTTGGAAGTGGAGTTATTCATAAGATTGGGAGTCATCAGATTAATGTACTTCCAGTACATTCGCAAAATAGAGGCAAGTTGTTTCTTCCCTTTATTGATGATGACCCTAAGACAGCAGAAATTATGTCCAAGATAGTACTTTTTTCAAAAGATGATAAGATAAAGGATCCTTATATATTGGAGCAGTTAGTTAAATAAGGAGTAAAATTAATTGAGGGGCCACGGCTCATCATGAAGTAATTCTAACTGCATCGTGGAGTTGTTTTTAGGGTAAGACTTTGTAGTATGATAATAAATTCTTAAAGCATTATTAGTGCGGTTTTGACTAATGTTCTTATTCTAGATGTTATATTAATACTGCTTGAGTCTACTAAGTCAGATCGACGAATATGCCAGACAATATAAAATCGTGTGTAGCCCGCCCCATTCGTGCAACAAAAATCAGGAGTGTTTAATGGAGGTTACTATGAAAAAATCTATAAAAAAAGTAATTATAATTATAACATTAGGGAGTACTTTAATAATTATATTGTCATTAATTATTTCTTTATTATCACCTATAACATTAGGGGCTATATACTTTAGAATAAAGTATCCTAAGCATAAGGCAGATTACTTATATTTAACCCCCAAAAAAATAAATATTGATGCAAATCTTAATAAATCAAATGAGTGTTCTGATATAAACATTTATGGAATTAAAATCAAAGTGCCTTGGGAAATAAAGTTTTCAAAAGATATGGGCGAAAGTACAATGTATTATATGGTCAATGGGCTTGGAGTTATTGTCCAGGATGATGTTTATGAAGAATTTGAATTTGATATTCTAAGTTATTTTGATTCAGAAACTCAGAAGAAGATTACTCAATTGTATGGTGAAAATATAATTAGATCGGAATATTTATTAAAATTAAAAGTACTAAATACAACTCCAGATAAAATTCCTATATTTTCATTAAATAATAAAGAATTTGTAAATGTATCATTATTAAGCCAAAAAGATATGGCGTTAGTAATGGATGGGAGAGAAGGAATTTATAACTTTGATAATAAAAAGATTAAAGGATTTATATATGGTGTTCCAGGTGAATCTGATTCATTATGTATTGAAATATATGATAATTCTGAAAAACATAATTATAACATAGCTATTCTTGAAAAAACTAATTCATTGGATGAAGTAATTCAAATAATTTCATCATTTGAGATATTAGAAAATGAAAATAATACTTCTAAGTAATAAGTATAGTCCTTTGATAGGTATAAAAGGTCTAAAAATCATCATGTTTTAGTGGACAGAATATTTTCTAAGGAAGTAGAAAAGCCAAATTGTTTTAGTGTTATGTAGATGACATCTTTAGAAATTACACTAGGAGAGAATAACACATTTGTATAAAGGACGTTCTTAAGAGTCATTATTTCCACAGATTTTCAGATTAATGTTTCAAAGAGTCGTAAGTGTAAACCGTGACTAAAAATCGCAAGTAAATTCCTGCCAATCATGGGGGATGATAAAGCTGTGCGTTGGAATATTTAAATTGGATTTATATTTATTAAAATGACACAAGAGTAAAAGCTATAGAGGATAATTATATATAGTTAGAAAATAACAGAAAGTATAGATGATGATAAAATCATAAAAATCCTAAAGTTCATTTTTTAAAATGCTGTATTATTTGTCACAATAATAACTTTTCTGTCAATTGTTTGATTTAATTTTAAAGGAAAGTATAGTATAATTGATATGTGATTTCACGGGAAGTTTTGACCACGTCAGTGATGGCAACGATCACATATATATCTTGCGATAAACCTATGTTTTTGTCGGGAATTGTTGGGACAAAACTTTGAGGGTTATTACAGGTATAGATAGAGGTGAAATTTAATAATTGGACTATTGAGGTCAAAAATGATTTTTGTTTAGGAGGTAAAAATGAAACTTTTTGGAGAGAACACCATTTTAACACCTAAGGCGAAATTGATTGAGGCTGAAGACATTGATGCACTGTCTAGAGAAATGGAAAATGGATGGAACATAGATGAAGAATTTGAAATTTGTGAATACATTAAAGAACCTCCTATTTTATTAGCGTTATATCATAATAAGTTAAAGGTTGTTGATTTTTTGATAAAAAATCATGTGAATTTAAATTTAAAGAAAAAGTCAGTAATTGTTGCAGCTGCAGATGATTGCAGCATAGAAACGATTAAATTACTTATAAACAACGGAGCTTATTTTGATAATGACATTGGATTAGCCGCCATATATAGGGCATTGACTTTTGAAAGATATGATTTAATGCAAGAATTTATTAACATGGGAGTTGATGTTAAAAGGGATGGTCGACTACTGCGAAGTGCTGTATCAAAAAAATATCATCCTGCTATTAAAATGCTTTTAGCGCAAAATATTGATGTAAATCACCATACTCCTGACATGGTGTACCCATATAACTCCACAGCAGTTCTAGTTGCTGCGGAAAATGATGATTTTGACACTGTTAAACTGTTGGTTAAACACGGAGCTGATGTTACAATAAAAGATGACTATGGAGATAGACCTTTTTTAGCTGCTCAAAAAAATAAAAATAAAGAAATGATAGAATTTTTAAAAAACTTAGAGCCAGAAGAATGGCATAATGAGGAGGAAAAACTAAAAGCATTAAAATCTTATAAGCTTCCTCAAAAGCTGATTGATTTTTTACGGAGCAAGAATTTACGGATTGACATTGAAAACAACGAATATGTTTCGTATATAGTATTTAATTCATTGATTGATTGTAAAGAAATCAAATGGAACAGGTATAAGTTCTTGGATTTGTTGAGTGATGTAGATGAGTATTCACCAGAAGGATTTTTGGTATGGTATCCAAAAAAGAAATGTTTAGCATCTGTAGACTATGAACACGAAGAATTTATAATACTTGATAAATGGGATGGTTTTTTAGCTAATCCTTCAAAAATAATAGATAAAATTTTTGAATAGAGTAATGTAGTAAACAATGTAAATAGAGTTGTGTGTGCTAAAAAATAAGGTTTTCATTGTAGATAATGATTTGATTTCTATAAGTAAAGATATTAAACAGCTAATTGAACTAGCTTTAGTGAAGTGAATTAGGCATAAAATCAATATAAAGAGGAGGATTTATGGCAAAGAAGAAAAAATCTAATGGGCATTATTGTAAAGTTTGTGATAGTTATATAGCTAATGAAAGGTTTTCAGGAAAAGGGCATGCAAAACATATATGCAAAAAGTGTTCTAAGTTACCTGTTGAAAAACAAAATGAACAAATAAATCTTAATAAGATATTCAGTTTATATGGGTTTTCAAACCTTTCAAAAGCAAATAGAATAAAGTTGGAAAAGTTTTTAGATAACAAATCTGAAAAAGTAAGAGAAGCCTCAAGACAAATGCTTGATGAATTTTCAGGTAAATCAGGATATAGTATGATGGAAGATGATGAGTATGATTATGAAGATCTTATACTTAGAGATCTAGAAAAAAATGAGGATATTGAAAATGAAGAAGTGCCTTTTTAAAGATAAATTTAATCATATTTAGTAAAGGGATCTGAAAATGAATAGGATATTAAAACTGAGTATAATAATTTTAGTTAATTGAAAGCACAGAATTACTTTGTAAGATTCTATCTGGTTTTAAATGAGGAGAAAATTATGGAGGATAATTATAGTATTAGAGTAGCTACCAATAATGATTTAGAAGATATTATGGATATTGAAGTTTTATGTTTTGAATCAGAAATTTGCGAGAAAGAAGATGTTTTTTTAGAAAGGATTGAAGTTTTTAATGATGGGTTTTACGTCATAGAGCAAAAAGATATTGTTGTTGGGTATATAAGTACTGAACTGTGGGAGTATAAAGAAAAAATTGATAGCAAATGGTTTGAGTTGGGACATTCAATCAGTGAGATACATAATCCAAATGGTGCTGAACTTTATATATCGTCTATGGGTGTATTACCAAGTTATAGAAGAAAAGGGCTTGGGAAAATATTGTTCAAAAAATCTATTGACTTAATTATTAAAAAGTATAACAACATAGAATCCCAAATATTAATAGTTTCTGAAAAATGGGATGGTGCAAGAAAAATATATAAACAGAATAATTTTTTTGAACTTATGGAGATAGAAGGGTTCTTTGAGTATAACAATAATTATAAAGAAAATGGTATTGTAATGAGAAATCATTGTTGATGCTGGAGATAAAACTGGTCTCAAAAAGTTTGTTTTGTGCTAAAAGGCTTGAAACACGGATATTAACCAGCAAATTCATGAAGCATTCAAATTTTATCAGGGCATTGCAATTGCAGATAAAGTTGATGACCCTAAGACAGCAGAAATCATGTCCAAAACAGTACTTTTTTCAACGGGTCATCCTGTCCATATCAATTCATCGGCGCTGATCTCACCAAATTTGTTTATACATATTTAATAAATTTATCATTTTTAGAATGATATAATTAAATATAAATATAAATGGAGGAGGTTACTATGGTGGACTCAAAAATAAATATTGAATTGGATTTAAAAGAGATTAAATCCAACAATGGTAGTTCAAATAAGTCCAACAAAATGTTAACAATAGTTATAACTATTCTTAGTATTGCAGTGGTTGCTTTATTAGTATATACGTTTTGTGTAAATATTATTAAAAACACGACTTTTCGATCAAATGATGGAAAAGTACGTATTACTGCTTCAAAAGAATGGTCGAAAGTAGAATCTGATAATAGCTCTAATTCTGAAAATATTTTAGCAATCTCAAAACAAGATTATAAATGGAATCCTTCTCTTATTTTTGTTGATCGAGTTAATAATCCTGAAGGGAAAAATATTGATGAATATTATACAAGTTGGAAAAATACATATGAAAAAAATGCTAAGTTTCTCAAAGAATTTGTAACAATACATGATAAATTTCCTGATGTTGCTGAAAAGATTAAAGTATCCAAATATGATGCAAGACAAGTTTGTATTAGTGAAACTAACATACGTATATTTAAGAATGCTCATTTCTATACAATAGTAGAAATAAATAACGATATGTATATGATATATGCGATTACTGCAATTGACAATAAGGAATCGTTTCAGGAGGAGTATAAAGAAATATTAGATTCGATAAAAGTCAGGAAATAAGAATACTGTTAAGATGAGTTTGCATGAAGATTGCCGCGAAGCTCAATATATAGCCTTAGATATTTGGATAGCAATAGAATACTGAAATTATTACGTTAAAGAAATATTAAATAATGGAGGGCTTAATTTGAAAACAGGAGTTATCAAACCAAGCAAAATATTTTATGGTATTTCAGGAGCAATTTTAATTATAGGAATTATTTTATTTGTGATTATCTTGATATCAGGTATTTTTTCAAGTGTAGATAAAATAAGCAATCAGGTTATTGTACCAGGAAAAAAGATAGTTGAATTAAAAGAAACTGGTAAGTACAGTATATATTTTGAGTATAGAAGTGTTATTGATGGAAAAGTATTTGAGACAAATAATATAAGTGGTTTAATGTGTTCATTAAAGAATACATCGACAGGTGAATTTATTAAGCTTGACAACGCTTCTGTAAATTCTAATTACTCAGTTGCTGGACGTGAAGGTAAAAGTATATTTCAATTTGTTATTAATGAAACAGGAAAATATGAATTGAAAGCTTGGTATGAAGAGGGAGAGGGCGAAGAGGCTGTGTTAGCAATTGGTAAAGGTTTTGGCATGGTATTAGTGCGCACTATTTTATTAAGCATAGGAATACTTTTTGTAAGTTTTGGAATAGCAATTACTATTTTTATTGTCACATTAGTTAAACGTAAAAAAGCAAAAAGCACTTTATTAGATTAACAGGAAACATTAAATTAAAGTAGCGGAAGTTTTGGTTGCTTTTTTATAGAAAGAGGGGTCTCTCATATTTAAAATAAGGCTATCCTAATAAGCAAGTTCTTTGAAAAAATCATCAATATTAGAGGTTAAGTCGGAAAATAGGATTTAATCACTTTTATTTTTGTAAACAAAACAATAATGTGGAGTGATAAGAAAAAACTTCAATTTATGGAAGCAATAAAGATGAATCTTATTTTAAGAAAGTTTGTTTACGAGTACTGATACCCTGTGATAAAATGGAAGAAGCAAAAAGATACTTAGACTTGATTGAGGCAAGAACAAATAAATAACTTATCTATATGCTAATTGAATTTTATTATTAATAATGAGTTGAACAGTTAGTATTATTGCAAAGTGAAGTTATTTGTATTTGGGAGGTGTATTATGAGAAAAATTAAATTTTTATTCGCTTTTTTTATAACCGTGATACTTTTGATTTCTACGTCAGCAACTATTTATGCCGATATGGGTCCAAAAGATGAACTGACTATTTATGTAGAAAACCCACCAAATGAAGTGTATTATTTGGACCTATTAACTAAAGATAGCAAAGAATATAATAATTTTCATAAAGAAGGAGAAAGAGAAGCTCTAGATCCCAAAATTTTAGAGTTTCTATATAGTTATAAAAGTGAAGGATGGCTACCTGCATTTACTGAGGGTACAGGGTTGCCAATGTGGGGAGAACTCATGGGAAAAGCCGACGGTGATCGTATGGTTCATAAATTTGGATATGTTGGACTGCCAGATACATATAGGATTATTATTGCAACAGAAAGTGGAAATGTAACAGTATCGGATATTCATACAAGAAAGGCCTTGCAAAGTAGTATACGTTTTGATTATTCCACAGGTAAAACAGTTGTAAAGCCTATTTTTATAATATACTTAATGCAATATGGCTGGACTTTTTCTATGACACTTTTAATTGAAGGTATTATTCTTCTGTTATTTGGATTTAAACTAAGAGACAATTGGAAAGTTTTTGTGTTAACAAATTTTGCAACACAAGTTTTACTGACAGCAACAGTTGGTATAGCACTTATTAAAAGTGGTACACTTTCAGCTCACATTATTCAATTTCCAATAGAAATAGTCATCCTTATTATTGAAGTTTTCGTATTTTATCGTTTTTTAGTTGGTCACAGTAATAAACGAAAAATTGCTTATGGTATAGTTGCCAACTTGGTAAGCTGGATAGGATTCTTCTTATTAATAAATTACCTAGTTAAGTTTATGATATAGATATTAATGATTGGAGTGCTTATTTAGGGTGGCTTAAAAGAATAACCTATACAGTGTTTGAGTTACAAATTCATATCAGAAGCTTAAAGCCTCAAAACAAAGGAACATTGTTTTGCAAAGCAAAAGATATAAATCAGATTGTTTGAAACTGCAGTTGTAGAGTTTTTTTGGAATCGACTAAAATGAAAATTTAAGTTAAATAAATTAGGGAGGGTTTAGTGTGAAAAAAGGTATTGGATTATTTATTATTAGTGTATCAGTTTTTATGTTTATTTTATCTGGTTGCAGTTCAAAGCAGGAAGATAATGTTAAGAATTTTGAACTAAACAATGTAATGGAAAAAGCAATAAGTATTCAGTATGGAAATAAAGATATTATGAAGACAGAAGTCTTTACAAAAAACTATTTGGATAAAATATCTGATGATCAAAATTTCTATAAAGAACAGTTGAATCCATATAAAATCGTTGAATCTAATGTCGAAGATGTTAAAAGTAGTAGTGATGGAAATTTAGTGATTAATGTAAGAGTTAATGATAAAAATGGTGGATATTTTCAAGTGATTCATATGATTAAAACTGATGGAAGATATTATGTTGATAATATTGAATATGATATTTGAAGATTTTTTTGAAGTAGTAAAGAAATTGAGGAAAAACGTTCATGGTTTACAGAAAAGTAATATAAAATATGGATTAAATGTTGCAAAATCAAATATTAAAAGTTTGGGGATGAGTTAAATGAATAAGATTGTTCTGAAAGAAGAAAAGGAAACTCTGCTTATACCACTATTAGGTAAGTCAAAGAAAAACCCCATTCTTACGGATATAAAAGCTGCAGAAATTGTTGATCAAATTAATTATGACTTTGACTCATTAAAGATTTCCGAAAAGACAAACATAATGATGTGTATACGGGCAAAGCTTATTGATGACTATGTTAAGAAGTTTCTTTCAGATAATAAAAATAGTGTTGCTCTACATTTAGGATGTGGACTTGATAGTCGATATTATAGAATTAAAAATAATAATGTGGATTGGTATGATATTGACTTTAGAGAAGTTATCGATATTCGGCAAAATTTTTTTAGTGAAAATACCAAATATCATATGATAGCATCATCTGTTACAGAATCTGAGTGGATGGAAAAAATACCACAGAACGGTGATAATTATATTATTATTGCTGAAGGCTTGCTTATGTATCTAAAAGAAAGTGAAATAAAACAATTATTAGAACGATTAAAAAAGAAAATTGGCGTTTATACATTGATTTTTGATGCTTATAGCGTCCTTACAGCCAATACTGCAAATATGCATCCTTCATTAAAGAAAACTGGTGCCAAAATAAATTGGGGGATTAATAATCCTCAAGATCTTGAAAACTGGAGATTAGGGATTAAATTTGATGGCGAAAAGTATTTTACAGATTACGAAGAAATTAACAAATTAAGTAGTATTACTAGAATCATGTTCAAAATAGCAGATTTATTTTCTGCTGCTAAAAAAGCACATAGACTATTAATTTATAAAGTTAGTTAAGGCTGTTTCAAAAAATAACACCATGTCCTTAAATCAATTGTTTAAATTAAACTAACTAGGGTAAAAATATATTAAATCGAAAAGAATTTAAGGACAATTTGGAGGTGTGCTTTATGAATAATGAGAATGATAGCAAAAAAGATGTTAAATTATCTGAACGTTTAAAGGAAACTAAAAAAAACGTTGAAGAATTTCAATCGACTACAGCTGAGGGAGCATGTTCACCTGAGTTTCCACAAGGTTGTATCTCAAATGATGAAGATAATTTAAAAGTCAAATGTAGAAAAAAATAAATTAGGTGATTTCTAAAAAATAACTGGTCAATGGGTGTTTCAAAAAAGCTGATTTTATTGGGTTGTAACTATATATATTGACTAATGAATTTTTTTGAAACACCTTATATAAGGGATAATGAAAAAATAACATCCTATTCTCATAATGTGAGAATCTTATAAAATCAAAATTTTTCATTATCCAAAGTTGAAACTTATATTTTAGATCTACCTAATAAAGGCTCCGAAGTTTTGGGGGCTTTTATTTTTTTAAATAAAATGATAACTTAAATATTGTTATACACATTGCTTTATTGATATTTAGTTTGATATAATAATTCTGATTTTGAAAATATTACATAAGGTAATTCCAAAAAATAACTTGTAAACTTAGTATGGAGACATGATTATGAAAATAAAATCAGCAGCTTTAATATATTTCTCACCAACAAGTACAACAAAAACTATTTTGCTTACAATATCAAAAGGTATGGGTATAAACGATGTAAGGTGTATTGATGCTACAATTTTTAATATACGTAGCTCTAAAGTTTTAGATATCGATGAGGATATAATAGTAATTGGTGTTCCTGTTTACGAAGAAAGAATACCTCGATTTTTAAATCCATTTTTAAACGATCTAAACATTAAGAAAAAACCTATTGTACTCGTTGCTGTTTATGGTAATATCGGAGAAGGTATTGCTTTAGATGAACTTAAAAAAATAACAGAAAATTCCGGTTCTATTGTAGTGGCAGCAGCATCATTTATAGGTGAACATTCTTTTTCAACAAAAGAGTTTCCAATAGCAGAGGGGCGTCCAGATTCAAGTGATTTAGATATAGCAACAAATTTTGGAGAAAAGATAATAAAAAAATTAGAAACAAACAAAACACTTGAAAAAATGTCTGTACAAATACCACAAGGTAAGTTGCCATTAATGACAAAGTTTTTGCCTAAAAACAGCGCCCGCTTATTTACAAAGACACCTGATGTTGATATGAGTTTATGTAATCACTGTGGTTTATGTGCAAAATTATGTCCTTTCTCAGCAATTAATAACGAAACATTAGAAGTGGACAATAAAAAATGTATTCGGTGTTTTCGCTGTGTTAAGGAATGTCCTAAAAAAGCTAGAAAAATAATCTTAAAGAAAAGATTTATCGTATCTAATTTTTTAAGTATTAAAAGCAGAAAAAGAAAAGAACCAAAATTGTACTTGTAGGAGTTTACAGTTGAATTTATTTAGCAATAACATAAAGATAAGTAATATTTTATTAGTATTGTATTTCTTAATTAAAAAATTATGTGTGACAATAAAAGTAAATAAAGATATAGTTATTAACGGTACTAACAGAGCGTATATAAGTAGATTAACTAAAAGGGGATAAGAATGGCTAAGGTAATTATGATACAAGGGACAACATCAAATGCCGGCAAAAGCCTTATAACAGCTGGACTTTGCCGAATTTTTGCACAAGATGGATATAGGGTCGCACCTTTTAAATCGCAAAACATGGCACTTAATTCTTTTATAACAGAAGACGGATACGAAATGGGTAGAGCTCAGGTTGTGCAGGCTGAGGCTGCATACAAAAATCCTGATATTAGAATGAATCCAATTCTTTTGAAGCCAACCAGCGATCAAGGGTCTCAAGTTATTGTTAACGGTGAAGTTTTAGGTAATATGTCGGCAGCGGATTATTATAAAAATAAGAAAAGTCTTATTCCTCATGTTCTAAATGCTTATAAAAGCTTAGCAAAAGAGAATGACATTATTGTAATAGAAGGTGCTGGTAGTCCTGCAGAAATTAATTTAAAAGAAAATGATATAGTAAATATGGGTATGGCGAAAATGGCAAAAGCTCCTGTTTTAGTAGTTGGAGATATAGACAGGGGCGGTGTTTTTGCTGCTTTGTACGGAACTTATATGCTTCAAAGTGATGAAGAAAAAAAGTATATAAAAGGACATATTATTAATAAGTTCAGGGGTGATGTTAATATTTTAAAACCCGGACTTGATATGCTGAAAAATCTTATGGGCGTTCCCACTGTTGGTGTTATTGGGTATATGAATATAAACATTGACGATGAAGATAGTTTATCTGATGTTTTTTCGAATAAAACAGCAAATGAAAATATCGATATTGCTATAATTAAATTGCCCAGAATTTCTAATTTTACAGATTTTAGTGCTTTTGGATTTGTTTTAGATGCAAAGGTCAGGTACGTTTCAAGTGCTCGAGAATTTAAGAATCCAGATTTGGTAATACTTCCCGGTACCAAAAATACATTAGGTGACTTAAAATGGCTGAAAGAAAGCGGACTTGAAGCTAAAATACTAAAACATGCAAGTAAAGGCAACCCCGTTTTTGGAATTTGTGGTGGATATCAAATGCTTTGTAAGTCTCTGAAAGACCCCTATCATGTAGAAGATGGAGGAGAAATGTCCGGGCTAGGTCTTATAAATGCACAAACGGTATTCGAAAAAGATAAGACTCGAACTATAGTAAAAGGTACATTTAATGAGATACAAGGTATATTTAGTGGACTCTCCGGCAAAAGCTTTGAGGGGTACGAGATACATATGGGTAGTACTAAATGTCAATGTCAAAGATCCGATTTGACAACACTTGTAACAATGGACAATAAAGTAAAATCAGATGGTTTGTGCCGTGACAATATTTATGGTTCCTATGTCCATGGTATTTTCGATAGCGAAGAGGTATTAAATGAAATTGCCAAAGCAATTTTTCAAAAAAAAGGATTGGATTTTAAGAAAAAAGAAAGTTTTAATATGGATATGTATAAACAACAACAATATGATAAACTTGCAGAAGAACTTAGAAAATCCCTTGATATGGATTTTGTTTATGAAATATTAAATGAAGGTATTTGAAAAAATAAATGGGAGTGTATTAAATTTGATGAAAACTTACAAACCAAATGAAATTGAAATGAAAAGTTTTGAAATAATATCAAAGGAATTGGGCAATATAGAACTTGATAAATTTAAAGATCCAATAATTAAAAGTATATGTTGATGTCACTATATGCGTGCTTATTAGGGTTTATATTAGATTTATTTATAGGCGATCCACAATGGAGGTTTCACCCAATAAGACTAATTGGAAATCTAATAATGCTAGCAGAAAAAACATTTAAAAGGATTTTTGCAAAAACAGATAGAGGAGAACTATTTGCAGGTTTATGTATGACAATTTTTGTTGGATTGTCAGCTTTTTTAGTACCCTTCTTTTTAATAAAATTCGCCTATATGATTCATCCATTTGTTGCATTTTGTTTAGAAACTATATTGTGTTTTTTTGCATTATCTACAAAATGTCTTAAAGTAGAAACAATGAAAATACATAAGCTATTAACTTTAGGTGAAATTGAAAAAAGCAAAAATGCGTTATCTATGATTGTGGGAAGGGATACAAAGAATCTAACAGAGGAAGGGATAATAAAAGCCGCTGTTGAGACTGTTGCAGAAAATACAACCGATGGTGTTATCGCACCTATGTTATTTATGATAATAGGCGGAGCGCCCTTTGCATATTTTTATAAAGCTGTAAATACGATGGATTCTATGGTAGGATACAAAAACGAAAAGTATTTGTATTTTGGAAGATGTTCAGCGAAATTGGACGATGTTTTAAACTATATTCCTGCAAGAATTGCCGCAAATGTAATGATATTTTCTTCGCACATATTAAAAAAATTTGATGGAAAAAATGCAAGAAGAATATATCTAAGAGACAGATTTAAACACTCCAGTCCAAACTCTGCCCATACAGAAGCTGCATGTGCAGGAGCATTAAGAATTCAGTTGGCAGGGGATGCTTATTATTTTGGGGTGAAGAAAAAAAAGGATTATATAGGGGATGCCCTAATGGAGATTACACCAGATAAAATTTTGATGGCAAATAAACTATTATATACAACAGCAGTATTGTCATTGATACTATTTAGTGTTGGTAAATTCATAATAGTTTGTTTATTTGGGATGTGATCTAAAGTATCAATAGAGTTTTATAGGCAATGTTTTGTGTATATATGAAGTACAGTAATGTTTAAAGCTTTTTGGTTAAGGGTGCAAATTGGTGATAGTGATATTTTATAGACTAGCATTAAGGGTGTGCCTACCTCGTTTTAGTGACAAATGACTCCATTCGAAGACCTTCGCAAAGAATCTGTAAGCCTCGGATTGATAATTTTTCGCCCGCGTATTAAGGACATCCTGTCCTATACGCTAAAAATGCCGTCCTTGGCATTTTTGCTTCAAATTATCAATCCTTCGGCAACAGATTCTAATGCTCAGGTCTAAGAATTACGTCATTTGACACTAAAACAGGTACTGACTTTAATTTGGGTTTTTTATTTGCAGACTTCAAAGATTTTAGAAAGTAGAATATAAAAATAGAGAATGTCACAGGCTTATTTAGCATGCACATTTTTACAATATAGGTAATAGTAAAAGTCGAAATATCAATATCAGGAAAGAAAATGGAATAAAAGAGATTGCAAACCAAATATAGGTGAGTTAAAATTGTATTATGGAGGTAAATTGAGTGGAATTTTGGGAGATGAAATGGTTGTTAAATTCCTATAGGTAAATTCGTTCAATTGAATTAGCATAGATTTTTTAAACTTTTATATGAAGTGTGTTTATAAGGTGTATTTTATTTTGATCTATGTTTAACTTCATATACAGTCCTTTAGAGTTGTTTGAAAGATGATGCAGACTATAAAGTGTCATCTTAAAAGAAATTTAAAGGTTATTAAGTTATTTAAGTATTAATTGTTTTATGCAAATTAGTTCTTAAACAATTTGTTTTTTTGAGAGGGAGGTTAAATATGACTAATAAGAAGACGATTCAAAACTACATAAATAACTTTAGAAAGGATCTTTTAGTTTATTTAAAGCCAGGTTTAGGACTAAAAATTAATGTTTATCCTTCAAAATCACAAGGTGCAATTATTGAAGTGTACTTTGACTTCAATACAAAAAATGAAGATATCTATAAGGAAGAAAAAAGTTCTGTAAATGAAGCCCTTAAAGAAATAAATCAGAGAGCTTTTGCTGGAGATTTATCATCATTTCATTTTAGTGGGACAAACATAATTATGGAAGATAAGAAAATCATTTTGATAAAAGGTGATGACTTTCAAAAAGAATGGGACAGGAAAAAGGCACATGAAGATGTTAGTAAGATAGTTACTCCTTCAATAAAAGGAGGTTCAAGATGAAAATATGTAGAGATGGTATTCATGGAAGCCCACAAGAAATCAAAGATTTTTTTGATAATGATATGAGCAAGTTAGATGAATATGTAACTAAGCCATCATCTCCAGTACTAATAAGGTGGATTATAATACCTATAATGATAATTATTGCATCTGTTGTTTTGTTGGTTTTTTGTAATAGTAATAGATTCAATTTATTCTATTTTTTAACTGGTCTTGGAGGAGATTTGTGGTTAACTGTTAATGTAAATAGGAAATATGATAAAAACACTATTACCATTACTTTTATAGTTCTGTTTGTTGTTCTTATAATGCTTTTGTTAGCATCTGGTATTATTTTACCTAAAGATAGTATAGACTACATATTTAAATTGAAAAGTTGAATTATATCCTTACTTTGAATTATGAATATAATGGAATGTAAGAATTGGTGACTATAAACATGGAATATACATGAAATGTACGCTGTGTAAAGGTTTTGAATACTGACGGGTAGTACATAAAGAAACGCGTTGTAGTAGGATGATCATGAACAACAATAATGATGTATAACCTTCGCCATTACTGACGTCGTCAAAGCTTACAGATAAATTCATATGCCCAGCCAGACTTTGGAGTACTAATACACTGACCGACTTAGTTGTTTTGAAGATGTGTTTCGTCATACTTTATGAGTATGATCTTTAATTTCAGATTGGGGATGTTGTAATAATTAAAGAATATAAAAAAGGGAGATATATCAATGGAAGGGAATAAAAAAAATAAAAGTAAAATAATTGTTATTGTCATAATTATTATATCAATAGGCTCAATAACTATTTCTAAAATAGTTGAGAGTCAGAGGATACTTAAATATGAAAATCAATATGAAAATTTAGCAGAAGAATTGGCTAAAAAATATGACTTGGATGATGCTTATATAGGTTTAATTAATCAAGGATGGTATAAAAAATATCGAAGCTATTTATTAAAGATTGATAGTAACAGGCTTTCAAATCTGACCAAACAAAAATTATATAATTTTGTAAAGGAATTTGAAAGTATTAATGTATATGATGCACAATTTATTGTTTTAACAGAAATCAATTCTAATGGTTCTAAATACTACATAGATAAAATAGACGATTATATTTTAAAAAAAGATTTCGAAAAAATATTTGAAGATAGAGAGAACAAGGCGAAAGTAGATAAAGATAGTTTAGAATATAAAGTTAGAATATATAAATGGGTAGAAAATAGATATGATTATTATGATGAAAAGGAAGGAGGATATGCAGGAGATAAGTATTCAGATACTATTCTTGATGAAGCAGCTGAGAAGTTTGAAGTAAGTTCGGAATTTGTATTTACAAAGGTCTGGACTAATCATGAGGTTATAGAAGCAACTAACAAGTAAGTGCTAATATCAAAAAAATGTTGTTGTATAATTAGATTAACAGATGCATTATTTTATTGTAGTCACGATTTAATTAATATTTGAAACAATAGTTGTTCTTGGTGATATCAGAAAACTTAAACTTAGTAATATCGATTGGGAGTATAAATTAGTATGGAACTGTAAGAAGAATTAAAGTATTCAACGCTAAGATTTTCTACTTTTATGGCATGTAGCAAAAAGTCTCATATATGGTCATAATTCATTTCGCTAAAAGGCAATATAAAATGATTTGTAAAATGCCTTAAGCGCATTAGGTAAGTTTTTTAAGTTGAAATAGCAAAACCTTTAGCTATATATTCTTTGTTTTATTTTTTGATTTTCATAATAAACACTCTCCTGTTAATTATTTGATTTAATTATAAAGAAAAGTATAGTATAATTGATATGTATTTTACTTGAAAGTAAAAGCTAGCAACAGCCACCACTTAACAGGTTTAATTAATTTGACGATTTAACCGCAAATCTTGTGAGGTAGCTCTTAAGAAAAGACTTTGAAGTTTATTAATAGGTATTTTAGATTTCGCTTTATGACAATAAAAGCAAAAGAGTTATTAAAGGTCAGAAAAAATTGAGTGATGAAAATTACAGTATTGTTTGATTACTGAAGCTAGTATATTTGAAGAGCCCAGTGCGGTCATTTCGTACTACGGGATTTGTGCGAGGGTAATTGGAGGTGATAGGCAGTTACTACCGTGACAATCACATAAAATACTATTTGGGAGGAAAATATGAAACTAATATCATTTTCAGTTAGAAATTTTAGAAGTATAACAGATGCATATAAAGTACCAATCGAAGATTTGACAATTTTGATTGGAAAGAATAATGAAGGTAAATCTAATATTTTAAATGCATTAACAATTGCTATGAATGAAATTATAAGGTATTCAGATAATATTCAGGAATCAAGACGTAATAGAATAAGAAGATATAGAAATGATAGAAATAATAACTATTATTTTTGGATTAGAGATTTCCCAATTCAACTACAAGAGCAAAATCGCAATACACAAACAGTTTTTTTATTAAGATTTCTTTTGGATGATACTGAAATTGAAGAATTTAAACAAGAGATAAAATCTACTGTTAATGGTCTTATTCCTATAGAGATCAGGGCAGGAAGAGATGATATTGTAACAATAAAGGTTGCAAAAAGAGGAAAAGGAAGTAAGGCATTAAATAGCAAATCTAAAAAAATAACAGATTTCATAGCAAAAAAAATTAGTATGAATTATATACCAGCTGTACGTTCTGAAAGAGAAGTACAAGATGAAATTTTAAAAATTATTAATTCAGAATTGAATAGCTTGTGGAAAGATATAGAATACAAAAAAGCTTTAGAAGTTGTTTATAACATGGAAAGTAAGATTTTTAATAAGTTATCAGAAAGAATAAAGATACCTCTCATAGAATTCATCCCAAATATCAAAGATGTAAAAATAGAAAGTGAAGCTAATGATTCTTATAGAAGAAGATTACATGATTTTGATATAATAATTGATGATGGAACTGCAACAAGTATTGATTTTAAAGGTGATGGAATAAAAAGTTTAGTTACACTAGCATTGTTAAAGGATAGATATGATAGTGATGGGGCATCTATTATAGCAATAGAAGAGCCAGAATCTCATCTCCATCCTGCAGCTATTCATCAATTGAATAAAGTAATAAAAACTTTAAAAGATTCAAACCAAGTAATATTAACTACTCATAATCCATTGTTTGCAAATAGAGATAATTTGAAATCTAATATTATTGTTGACTCAGGCAAAGCTATACCTGCTAAAAAAATAAGCGAGATAAGAGATGTTCTAGGGATAAAGGCATCTGACAATTTGATGAATGCAAATTATGTATTAGTTGTTGAGGGAAATGAAGATAAGATAGCTTTAGAAGGTATTTTAAGATTTTATAGTGAAAAACTAAAGAAATCAATAAGAACTAATATGTTAATAATTGATGAAATTGGAGGGAGTGGTAATCTTACATATAAATTATCATTATTAAATAATTATCTTTGTAAATATCACGTACTTCTTGATAATGATTCGTCAGGAAAGAATTCATGTGAAAAAGCAATTAATGAAAATCTTTTATCTGTTAAAGATGTTACACTAACTACATGTAACGGATTTGTAGAATCAGAATTTGAAGATTGTTTAGATATTAATTTATATAAAGATGAAATATTTAAAATATATGGAGTAAATTTAGCGACTTCAAGTTTCAGAGGTAGTAAGAAATGGTCTGATAGGTTGAAGAATTGTTTTTTAACCCATGGGAAACCATTCAATGAATCTATTGAATGTGAGATAAAAAAAACTGTTGCTAACTTGGCAAAAGAGAAACCAGATAAAGCAATTTCTCAGCATCATAAAAACTCAATTACAGCATTAATTTCAGCTTTAGAAATGTTAATTGAATAGTTAATCTGCCGTATTTTACGGCGTCTAACTCTTAGCCAACGTTCCGAAGTTTTAGGCTTAAAAACGCTCTATCCAAAACTAGAGTGAATGGGCTAAAATTTATGCAGGTCTTACCGAAAATTTCAGAATTGCATGATGAACGGGGGCTGATAGAACTAGATGAATATATGGGGATTTAATTTGTCTTCATTCTTGCTAAGAGCAACATTTTCGTTTCATAAATATATTGAACCAGAAAATAGAAATCAAGATCAAGTGATAATTGGTGTGTTTGGTAAAATGTGTGATGTATATTTTCGTAATGACGCATATAAGTTTAATACTGCATTATAACTTAAGAATTCATATATTCAAAACAATATTAAAGGGTTTAAGGGGGAGTCATAATTAGTTCTGTTTTTTTGCTTTAAGGTCTTATAACTTATAACTACATTAAGCTTAAACTATATAAGTACCTAAACAGAAGGAGTTAGAGGGAAATTTTCAACTTTGAATAATTTAAAGACAAGATGAATCACTACGGGTTAATAAAGCCGACAATACAGAAGAGTTTATATAAGTGGTTGAGTATTGAAAATTACAGTTTTGTTTGATTACGGAAACGAGTGTGTTTGAAGGACCCGGTGTGGTAATTTCGAACGATGGGATTTGTGCGGGGGTTGTTGGATAACTGGTAGCTACTATCGTGACTGTGTCATTAATTTCTAGTGGATTTGAAGGTTTATGTGAGTAACAATATGTCATTATAGATTAAAAGAACAAAAGAACATTTTGATTTTACCTTATTATTGGAGGGGTGTAGATGAAACTTATTAATAAGATGAAACTGATAAACTTTAAGAGGTTTAGAAATTGTCAAATTGATTTCAATGATGATTTGAACATCATTGTTGGTGATAATGAATCAGGGAAGAGTAGTATTTTACAAGCAATTGATATAGTAATTAGTGGGAGTAAAACCAAGATAGATAATATGGGTCTAGAGTATTTATTTAACATTAAAGTTATTGAAGATTTCATGAATGGTGAAAAGAAATATGCAGACTTACCTGTGTTAGTAGTTGAATTATATCTGAATGAGCAAAACAATTACAGATTAAACGGTAGAAATAATTCTGATAATGCAGTTTGCGATGGATTAACATTAATATGCAAACCGAATGATGAATATAGTGCTGAAATTGAGGAGATTCTTCAGCAAGAGAATATATGCTTCCCTTTTGAGTATTATAGTGTTGGATTTAAAACCTTCTCTGGTGAAGGATACACTGGTTATAGAAGGTTTCTGAAGAAAATTGTACTTGATAATACTTCTATGAGCAATGATTACGCAGCTCGTGAATACATTAAAGATGTGTACTCGAAAAACGTAACGCTACAACAGAAAGCTAAGCATACTAATGAGTATAGGAAATATAAATCTAATTTTGTGACAGGTGTTTTAAATACAGTTAACAATGAATTAGGCGAATATCAATTCGATGTTAAGACTGATACAAAATCAAATTTAGATAATGATCTTTCGATTAAAGAAGGAGCGGTACCAATTAGTAATATGGGTCAAGGAAAACAGTGTTTTATAAAGACTAAATTTGCTTTAGTTAATGGGAATCCACAGAATGATATTGACACATTGTTATTAGAAGAACCTGAGAACCATTTGAGTCATGTAAATATGCATAAATTGATACAAGAAATTTGTAATGCACATTCGAAGCAGATGTTTATAACTACTCATAATAGCATGATTGCATCTAGGTTAGATATGCGTAAAATAATTATGCTTAGCGGTACTGTTGAAACCACATCTAATCTGAGAGATATACCAGAAGATACTGCTAAATTCTTCATGAAAGCACCTAATAATAACATATTGACATATATATTATCAAAAAAAGTGATTCTCGTTGAAGGAGATGCAGAATATATATTGATGGAGTTGTTTTTCAAAAAAGTGACTGGGGAAAAATTGTGTAATAAGGATGTGCATATCATTTCAGTTGGGGGAACTAGTTTTAAGCGGTATCTTGATTTAGGTAAGGAATTAGAAACTAAAACTGCAGTAATCAGAGATAATGATCATGATTATCATCGCAATTGCATTGACTTATATAGTAACTATACAAATGAAAATGTTCAGATATTTGGTGATGAAGATAATGAGAAATACACATTTGAAGTAAGTATTTACAAAACTAATGAAGACTTATGTAAGGAATTATTTAAATCAGCTAAGAGAAAATTAAGTGTTCTAGATTATATGTTGAAAAATAAAGCTGATGCTGCTTATAAATTACTTGATAAAAAAGCTGAAGATTTAGTTGTACCGAATTATATAAAGGAGGCGATTGAGTGGATAAGCAACTAGTTCTATCTGTTGCAGGATCAGGAAAAACCACAATGATAGTAAACTCTTTAAGTCTTGAAAAAAAGGCAATAATTATTACTTATACAGATAATAACTACGCTAATATGCGAAGTAAAATATTACAGAAATTTGGATATTTACCAGACAATATTACCATTATGTCATATTTTAATTTTCTATATTCATTTTGTTATAAGCCTTTTTTAGATAATCATATTCAAGCTAGAGGATATAACTTTGATACACCGCCTCAGTTTACACTTTGTCTGAAGAGAACTAATCTAAAATATTATCTTGATCCACATAGACGTTTATACCATAATAGGTTGGCTAAATTGCTAAAAGTTTCTAAGGTATATCCTTTGATTTCGAATAGACTAAAAAAGTACTTTGATGAGATGTATGTTGATGAAGTTCAGGATTTTGCGGGGCATGATTTTAATTTGTTACTTGCCATATCTGATATAGACAACAAGGTGTTGTTTGTAGGTGATTTTTTTCAGCATACATTTGATACAAGTCGAGATGGAAGTGTCAATAAGAGTTTACACGATAGTTACAATAACTATATTGAACATTTTCATAAGGCTGGATTCAATATTAATCCAACCTTACTTAGTAAGAGCTACCGTTGTAGTAAATCAATTTGTGAGTTTGTTACTAATAATCTTAATATCAATATCTTGTCGTACAATGACACTTTGACAGATGTTCTATTGATAGAGAATAAAGATGAAATAAGTGGGGTTCTGGAAGACAATAGTATCATTAAGTTATTTTACCAAAATTCAAAAAAGTATAATTGCTTTTCAGCCAATTGGGGAGAAACTAAAGGACAAGATAATTATGTTGATGTTTGTGTAATATTGAACAACACAACATACAAACAATATAAAAATGAAAAGCTTAATGAAATGAATGTTAAAACTAGAAATAAGTTTTATGTTGCCTGTACTAGAGCTAGAAGAACACTTTATTTTGTTCCAGAAACCTCAGTTGCTTCGTATAAATATTGAATATATTGTTTTGGAACCTTCCGATATTAACAATACATAACACCAACTTCAAGATTAGGGTCACTCTGAGAAACTGGTGACCAAATTCAGCCCTCTATGCCCATCGGGACGTCACCGCATAGATGTTCGCAGGCTCACAGCTTTAAGCGAAAATTCTAAGCACTTCGTCCAACAAGTGTATTTGCTAAACGGCAAACGTGTGACATACGACGGATTGTGCCCATACTTATGTATAGATTTAAAGCTAACGAAGTATTATTGAGTAATTGAGATTCATTCGAATAGATTTTGGAGGAAAACAGAAAAATGCTTAAAAATAATAGAAAAACAGTTTTATTTATTTCTGGTATAATTATTAGTGTAATCTTGATTTGTTTCTTATTTTTACAGAACACTATAATTAGTTTTGTGATTGAAAAAAAGATTGATATTATAATGTCTTCGCCAACTTCATCGTCTGTTGCACAAGATTATATAAAAGAGCATAAGAAAGATTATGATGATATCATAAATATGGGGGATAAAGCTTTAGATTATATGTTAAAGCAATTTGATGAAAAAGATGAGTTTGGTTTAAAAGGTCATGTTATGGCACAGGCATGTATTGATATATTAGGAGATAAAAATAAAGTAAATAGCTATATAACGGGAGAAGATTGGTATAGTCAATATATGAAAATTTACAGAAAATAGTATCGTAATATAACATGAGTTTTTTATATATAGGTTAGAAAAGGAGAGAATTAATGAAGGTTGCAGAAGCATTGATGGTTAGTTTGTTTGGGGCAATACCATCCGTGGTTGGTATTGTTGAGCTATAACACCTATGTAACGAGCAGGAATAAAGTATCGCGTTCATACAGCTAAGTCTTTGCAGTAAATCAAATTTTTATTAGGCCATTGGTGTATTTAATCATTGCGAACCATATTATTCCATTAACTAAAACTCCGAGGCTAAGAGAATGTATAACTCACTACGGGTCGAATCAAAACTCGCTACGCGTAGAAAAGTGATTCGACTAATCCTTCTCTTCGTTAACATTCTCTAAGCCTCTACGCAGATGTTATTTCCATAATATGTCGCACAATTAAAATATGCACCCTTAGGCCATAGATTAACTTGATTTTATTGCTACTATTTAGTAGAATGTTTGTATTGATTATATGTGTGCTTATTTATTTGAGTTGCAACGTATACTTAGTCTACAAGTTGTATAGAATTATTCTGAGGTGAAGGTAATGAAAATTAATTCGATCAAGTATATTAATCGCGAGAGAAATTGGAAATTAGAAAAAACTTATTTTGGAAGAGTGACGTTGTTAGTTGGCTTGTCTGGAGTTGGAAAAACTCAAATTTTGAATTCAATAAATAATTTAAAAGATATTGTTGAAGATGACACCGAGAATCTAGCTGGAGTAGAATGGGAAATAGAGTTTGTTGTAGACAATAAAACTTATTTTTGGAGTGGAAAATTTGAAGTGTTAGATGATGAAGATTCTGTAAAGTTGAAATATAAGAACTTTGATGATGAAGATAACAATAAACTTCCAAAAATACTAAAAGAGGAATTATACCTTGATGATACATTAGTTTTTAGAAGGCATTCTAGCGAAATTACATATGAAGGTCAAATTTTGCCCAAAATATCTCCTTTTAAAAGCGGTATAAGCATATTTACTGAAGAAAAAAAAATAGAACCAATAATCAGAGCGTTTAAAAAAATATATTTTGTAAGTTATGAAGATGAAAGCAAACTTTTACTTCCTGCCAAATTGATGTTAGATTGTAAAAGTAAGTATAGTACAGAAGATAGTATTATAAATTATAGAGCACCTATTATTCATAAATTAGCTTTAGCTTTTGAATGCGCGCCTCGTATTTTTGATTCTATCAAACAGGATTTTATTGACGTATTTAGTCAAGTTGATGATATAAAGTTTGAAAACATAGCTGATGATAAGATATATATTTTGAAAATTAAAGAAAAAGGAACTGATTGGATACCACAATATAATATATCATCTGGAATGTATAAAACATTGATTCATATTGCAGAGATGAGACTGCTTGAAAATGAAAGCATTGTACTTATTGATGAATTTGAAAATAGTCTTGGCATTAATTGTATTGATATTGTAGCAGACGACATATCAAATAATAAAAGGAATATGCAATTTATTATAACAAGCCATCATCCATATATAATAAATAATATTAATATGAAGAATTGGAAAATTGTAATGCGTACTGGTTCAATAGTATATACAAAGAATGCTTCGGAACTAAATTTGGGAAGGTCAAAACATGAGGCATTTAAACAACTTATAAACCTAAAGGATTATATTGGAGGAATTTCTTAAAATGAATCTATATTTCCTTGTTGAAGGAAAAAGAACAGAAACTAAGGTTTATCCCAAATGGCTTTCGGTTCTTGTTCCTGGATTAGAGCAGGTTGATGATGCTTTTGAAATTATAAATAATCAATATTATCTTTTTAGCGGTGGTGGATATCCAAACATTTTGGATGATATGGTAAAAGCTATACGTGATATCAATGATATAATGAAATATGATTATTTTGTTGTGTGTTTAGATGCAGATGATTTTTCTATTGAAGAAAGAATTTCTGAAATAAAAAAACGTATAGAAAGTGAAGGGTTATCATTAAAAGCACAACTTATTATAATTATTCAGAATCGTTGTTTTGAGACATGGTTTTTAGGAAACTCGAAAGTTTATACAAGAAATCCACAAGGAGAATTTCTTGAGTATTCTAAATTTTATGACGTTAGTGAAAATGATCCTGAATTAATGGGGAAAATGGGGGATTTCGAAGAATCAGTTTCAAAGTTTCATGAGAAATATTTAGAAAAGATGCTTGCTGAGAGAAATATTAGGTATACAAAAGCACGTCCATATTCAGTATGTGAAGAAACTTATATTGCTCAACTCAAACGAAGGGTAAGAGATACTAATGACCTGAATACACTTAAAGAATTTTTTGATTTTTGTGAACGTTTAAATAAAGAAATGGCTTAGTTTTTATTTCAAAAAGATGATGTAATTCTGCTGAATTAAGTAATGGGATGACTAATGGATGCAATAGTTAAGAAAGATATGTTAAATATGAGCACCTGATTTATGTCAATTTAGCAAATAAAGCGACTGCGAGTAGTGAAAGTTGAAATCTCAATATCAGTAAAGAAAACGGAATAAAAGAGATTGTATAAATTATAGTTTAGTCATTGCAGTGTTTTGATAAAAGTCATATAATTCTATTAAGGGCGATTAAAAAGATAACTGGTTTTGGTGGTGTAAAGGAACAGAAAGATTGCCTTGCTAAATATGAGTAAAGGCTGACTTTTTTGTTTACAAAATAGTTTTAACAGTTAGAATAATGGAGGGAAAATTATGTGCTTTAAAAAAATAATATCTTTTGCGGTAGGTATATCGCTAATTTTAAGTCTTTGTGCTTGCAACAGTAGTGAAAAATTTTCAGGAGGAAACAAATCATTTGATGTTGTAGGGACGGTTGGAGATGAGAAGATATACACTTCAGAATTTAAATATTATCTCAATTTGGATAAAACCCAGAGGGAAGAAAATGCAGGTATATCTGATAAAAGTGATGCGGAAAAGAAAAAATACTGGAACTCAAAAGAGGGGGGCATAGTAAGGAAGCAAGAAATTATAGACGCTACTTTTAAAAATTTATCTGAGCTAAAAACTTTTTTACTCGCAGCAAAAAAAGATAATGTAGAATTGTCTCAACAAGATATTGATAATATAGCTATAAGCGTAGAAGATTTTGTAAAAGATGAAGCAAATGGCAACAGAGATGAAGCTGAAAAGGTAATGATGGAAAAGAACGGTGTTACTCTAGATGAATATAAGAGAATGTATGAGGAATATACTCTTGCATATTTTAATTATTCTACTACTTATCCCTATAAAATTGAAATTAGCGATAGTGATATAAAAAAAGAGTTTGAAAGCAATAGGGATGAATACAATAAGGTAGTTGTAAAGCATATACTTATTTCCAATAAAGACAGTGCTACTGGACAAACTCTTCCAGATGATAAAATTGTAGAAAAGAAAAAGCTTGCAGAAGAGATTCTGGAAAAAGCAAAATCGGGAGAAGATTTTGAAGGCTTGGTTAAAGAGTATTCAGAAGACAAAGGTTCTATAGACAAAGGTGGAGAGTATACTTTTGGAAAGGGAGAAATGGTACCTGAGTTTGAGAATTGGTCATTTAGTGCGAAAGAAGGAGATATGGATATTGTAGAATCTAATTATGGTTTTCATATTATGAAATTTATTAGGGTTGCTAATTATGAAGACCAAAAAGACCAGATTAAGTCAGTATTGCAAAAACAAAAATTTTCAGAAAACATAGATGAAATAAAAAAACAATATCCATTAGTTAAAAATCAGGAGGCTATTGATTCATTAGATTTGTTTTAGGTAGAATATATTTGTGTTTAGTTCATCTTTTTTTAGGTTTAGTAAATTAATCGGATACTTTCTTTAGGTGAAAAGGAGTTGTTACAAAGCTCATCAATCTAAATTTTTTGAAACCGCAGTTAATAAGTTGTTTTTTGGGATTACCTTACGCGGTAGCAGAAAGCTTTACTAACTAGCATAAGACCTCTTATAGAGTAAAATTAAAGAAAACTCTATAGGAGGTAATTTTATGTCAAAATCAAGAGAACAAATGAGGTGTGATATTGATTTGAAGGCATTTAGAGAAGAGTCAAAAATAGCATATTTAATATTTAAAGCATATAGAACTTTTTTGCAGAATGGAATGAAAGAGATTGCAAACTAGATATATGTGAGTTAAAATTGTTTTATGGTGGAAATTGGCTAATCAAGATAATTGGTAAAAAACAAACGATATCTTGATGTTTTTGATTTTTAGTTGAATTTCTTGAGAAAAAAGATATTTATGCACTAGAATAAATGTGGAATATTTACAATAATTACCATATAATAAAACTGATAGGATATGATGAGGAGGCGAAGAGGATGAAAATGATTATGTGGGCTTTTTATAGCTTTCTTATGACAGTATTTAATTTAACATCTATTATCGGAGGATTCTATATATTCAAAGCTTTTAGATTTAGTAACCAGATGGTAGTACAATCATTTATTGCAATAATAATTAATATTATGATTCTTTTTGTGTGGTATTATATTAACAATTTATATTTGAAGAGTTATGGGATGGTTATTAAAGCAATTAAAAATCTAATTTATGTAAGTTTGGCTGGAATGCTATGGACTCCATTTGTTTTTATTCCGATACATTTTGTCACACAGGGTTATATGACGAGCTTTGAAAATATTATTGCGATTTGGATTTATCAGGCGGTTATGTGCACAATTTTATTTATTGGTGATAGTATAAAATCTATAGCAGAATTATTCAATAAAAATGTCGGAGTTTTGAAAAGGTAAAGATGAGAGGGCTTTAATTATGAAAGGGTTGATTTTTTTAATACTATTTTTCATAGTTTGTAAGATTAATACCGAAAAAAAACCCCTCCTCTGGGTATAAGTTATTTTTTGAAACCGCTTAATGTCAATTCATAATAATGGGAGGAATCTTAATATGCAAAAATGTCCAAATTGTGGAGAATTAACCTTTGGTGATTTTGATCAATGTTTTATCGGAGCAGCAACACATAAGAGATGTAGTAGTTGTAGTGCTAAAGTATCTACACCTCATAATTTCAAATTAATATTATTTAGTATACTTATGATTTTTGCTGTTTCTAGTAGCATCGCTTTTTTGCCAATGCCATTTAATTTCATTCTGCCAATATGCTTAATTATCCTTACGATATATATTAATTGGAAGTATGTGCCGTTAATAGTCAAAGAATAAACTGAATTTATGTTATTCAAGTTCTTGTTTATATATTTTGGGTGTATGAAGTAATTAATTAATTTATTTTCGTAAACTATTTTAGGTAATATGGAAATTCTTAAAACTGACTACATCCCATTTAAAGGGAAAAAATTGTATTATAATATTTTGTTGGATGATCGTGCGGGGTTAAGTTCAGCGTATTATTGTTTGAGACAAGCACTTAATAGAATTAAAGAATAGCAAGTAATATTAAAAGATAGTTTTTTGAAAGTAATGCTCTATTGATAGTATATAATTTAAAGGCTAAAAATATGGTGCTTAGTTGGTAGGTCTTTATGTTGTCCAAGAATATAGGAACAAAGTAATTGGAAAAGTTTAATTGAAGAAATTCAATCTATTGTAAGTGGATTTGATATAATATATTGAATAATTCTACAAATGCAATTGATATGATAACAAAATATTGATATGATAAATTTGGAGTTGATTTTTATGTCATCAATAAGACCAAGTTCTGATTTAAGGAATAGTGAAATATCTGAATTCTGTAACAAGTATAATGAACCTGTGTATATAACTAAAAATGGTCAAGGGGATTTAGCAGTTATGAGTATTGAAACCTATGAGAGACTTGTAGGGAAGTATGAATTATACAAATTACTTGAAGAAGGTATAGATGCTACGAAACAAAAAAAAGTACGGTCATTTCGTAATGTGATAGATGATATTAAGGAAAAGATAGAAAATGAGTAGATATTATATTGAAATTACTGAACACCTCTGGTATATGAATCTGCAGAAAAACCAGATGTATCTAATATGAGTCAACTGCTCATAAAATTGATATCGTTGGTGTTACAGACCATTTTTGTAGCGATTTAAGGCACTTGATTAGTTTTGAAAAAGTAAAAATTTATACAAGTAAATAAATTAAATAAACTTAGAAAAAAGTAGCTGATAAGATAGTAACTTTAACTGGATTTAAACTTAAAACATAGATAAAAGCAAACGATCATTAAAAAAACAACATAACACGTGAATTGATTCATGGACTAAGTATTCATTTAAATATGCATTGGATTAATCCTCTATTAATTAAACATAAAAGCTCAAAATAAATTAGTTTGGCAAAAAGATTGTTAAATGAGCGATAGAGTGGTTAAGTCTGAAAAACGGATTTAATCACTTTTATTTTTAAAATGAAAACAATAAGGTAGATTGAGGTAGAAGCCTATGGAAGCAATTATTTTTATTGGTATACAGGCAACTGGAAAGAGCACTTTTTACAAAGACAACTTTTTTAAAACACATATAAGAATAAATTTAGATATGCTGAAAACCAGAAAAAGAGTCGTTAATTCTGGTGAGTAAGCCAAAGCGAATTGAAAAGGAATGGAGAAATTTTATTGTTGAGGGAAAAGTGGTATCATCATCGAGGTATTGTGTAAATAGGCAACACTCAATTGATAACAGGGATATACCTAGCGATATGGTCAAATTTGCAGAAGAATGCTGTAAGGAATTTATGCCGCATGATGTTTTTGTTATGGATGTGGCTTTATGTGAAGGGCAATATTACATAGTTGAATGTAATTGTTTTAATGATACAGGTTTTTATGACCATGATATATTTGCGGTTGTAAAAAGTGTGAATGATTATATTAGAAAACTACTATATTTAAAATAAATGAAAAGAAAAGGGATTTAGGATAATGAATGTAATGGAGATAAGAAAGATAACGAACACAGTAGCAGAAGAATTATTACATAAAAAGGGATATGTAGCTCCAGTTGATGTTTTATTAAAAATGGAAGTATTATCTGCAAAGGACTATGAAGATTGGCGTTTTGGGCGTATACCTTACTTAGAAAGAGTAACAAAATGTGGACTAGGAAAGTTATCAACTATAATGAAAGAACTAAGGAGTTATAAGGTAAATAGAAATCTTAAAGAATCGTGGACGTCATATAAAAAATGGGGTAAGGGACGAAAAATTGATTTGAGATTTAGTAAGTCAGGATCTTATAAAATAGAAAAAGCATATGCGACACATTTAGTTGGTATGAAGTATAAAATTTCAGGTGAAAGTGCCAAAAATAAGAGTGGGGATTGAAATCTAGACATTTTTACATTACAGGAGTAATAATAAAAGTTGAAACCTCATTATCAAGAAAGAAACTGGAATAAAAATGATTGCAAACCAGATATAGGTGAGTTAAAATTGTATTATGGTGGTAAATGGAATGGAATTTTGGAGAGGAAAGGGATATTGAATCCCCATAGGTAAATTCTTTCAACTGAAATTGTATAAAAAATTGAGTGGAAACTTTTATCTGAAGTGTGCTTATAAGGTATATTCTATTTTGCCCTATGCTCAGATTCATATACAATCCTAAGACTTCTCTGAAATCCTTATGGAATTATGTGTTGATTTAAGTAATTGCTAAAAGAAGTTTAGATCACATTTGTTACAAAGTGCGAACTTAAGATTATTTATATTTTTACGAGGAATGATAAGATGAAAACATACAAATATAGAAAAATTGATGCATTTACAGCTGGTAAGTCTCTAGGCAATCCTGCGGCGTGCATTTATCTTGAAGGGGAGCAATCTCTATCAGATATAGAAATGCTTGATATTGCAAAACAGCATAAAGGTTTTGTTTCCGAGGTGGTTTATTGTTCTCCAAAATCCCAATTTTCTTTCAGTCTAGTGTACTATTCAACTGAGTGTGAGGTGGATTTCTGTGGACATGGCACAATTGCATGTATGTATAATCTAGTTAAGGAAAATCCTAATTTATTGAATCAAAGAGAAATTGAAATTCACACAAATAAAAAAGGTTCTCTTATTGTTTACAATGAGGTACAAATGCAAGATTCTGTATATATAACTTCGCCTATGCCTAGATATATTGGAACAAACATATGTGTAGAAAGTATTGCTGAAAATTTACAGGTGAATAGCGGACAAATATCAAACGCCTTCCCAGTTAATATAATTGATGCAGGGCTTAAAACTTTAATTGTTCCAATTAGTACACTTGAAGAGGAAATTAATATATTCCCAAATGAACCAGTGTTAAAGCAATTCTGCATAAAAAACTATGTAGATATTGTATTAATCTATTCTCTAGAGGTTGAAAACAAACAAAACAAAGCACATACACGGGTATTTGCTCCTAAATTTGGCTATTTGGAAGACCCAGCTACAGGTTCGGGTAATAGTGCATTTGGTTATTACATGCTAAAAAACAACCTTTGGAATGGGTGTGCAATTTCAATTGAGCAAGGTGGTGTAGATAGGATTTTCAATACTGTAAACTTAGTATATAAAGATAACCGTGTTCTTTTTGGTGGCAAGGCAACAACTCGTATAAAAGGGGATTATTATCTCGGAGTATAAAAATAACATGGTGTGAAATTGGTTCGCTTTATTTATACATTACGAAAAAGGAAGAATATTGAATATGTATATAGAAAATAATTTCCTGTTTATATTTAGTATTCAATTATGATTGTTTTTAAACTTGGAGGGTAAAATTGATTGAATTAAACAGTTTCTTAAACAAATTAGAGGAAAAGAAAATATATTATCGTCTAAATAAAGTTAGATCTGAAAGTATTATGGTTGAAGTTGTTGTTCCAGGTCAGAGATGGGAAATTGAGTTTATGGATGATGGAGATATTGAAATTGAGAAATTTATAGGTGATGGAAAGTATTATGACAAAGAGGAATTAGAAATTTTATTTAAAGATTTTCCAGATTAGGAATGATAGGCAAAAAGTAAAGTCTTAATAAAAATTAAATTAAGCTATATTAGCGGGAGGGAATCTAATGATATTAAAAAACAAAAAATATTTAATAGCTATATTTGTATTAGTGCTGACATTGTTACTCAATGCATGTGCCTTTACTGAAAAAGAAGAGTCAACAGATATATCAGATTACAATTTATATTTTGGTTCACAAGGAAAGCATCATAAATCATATTTAATAGAGAATGATATTTTTCCAGAAACAATTCCATCAACAGCAAATGTAGAGAAATTTCATTATTTGTACTATAACCCTTTTGACCCTAACTATGTATGCTACCTTACATATACTTGTGATGATGACGAATATAAATCTGAAAAAGATAGACTATCAAAAATTCAATCATCAGATAATAATTTAGTATATGGGGCAACTGGTTTCGATTATCCTGTTTGTGCAGTATATGCTGATAGTTATTATGGATACGTTTATGCTTTAGCAGATGATAAGAATAATCGTCTTATATATGTAGAAATATCTTTTTGCAATTATTTTAGTGATATAGAGTACATGAAAATCATTGATGGAGAACATCTTCCTATTGGATTTGACGCTATGCAAGGTAATGCTACAAGAATGCGTTTTGAAGAGAAATAATTAGCTATATACTGGAGGATCTTTATGGAAAATGTAGCTTTAATCCCCTTTGCCTTCTTTCTTATAATCATACCACTAGTTTGTTTGGTGGTAATTGTGAAAAAAATTATATGCTATTTTGATCATGAAAATTGGAAGATTACGAAAGGTACAATAATTGAGTCAAAAGTTAAAAGTGAAGTGGATTGCGCTGATAAACCACATATTGTGTATGAGTATAATGTTAATGGCACTAAGTATAAATCACAAGAAATAGTTTTGGGAGGAGTAATTAATTCAACTAAGAAAAAAGCAGCAAAATATGTTGAAATGTACTATTTGAATAAAGAGGTTGATGTGTTATATAACCCTAAAAATCCAGAAAAAGCTTTTGTTGAGGTGGGGGAAAACTGTCTTCCATATTATTTTGGTGTAAGTATATGCTTGATTTTTATAACTAGTGGTATATATATTCTTTTTTATGTTATAATTTAGTAAAGTGTAAAATAATATACAATTCCAACTAGTAAAATAAAATGGAGAATAAAACTATATTTTAAATATACCTACACAAAAGTGAAACTTTTTATGGGCTTACTGTAAGCTTCTGAACATGAAGGTATGCCACTTTACATAACAGTATATGCAAAAGCAGCAATGAATCACGGGTCGTTCACCAAACTTTTTCGTAGACATAGGAGCTATGTACCGCTTGTTATATGCACCTGTTAGGCAAAAGCCATTCTGTAAATATTGTTTGGGCTCTGGCTATCTGGCTTTGCGGGGGAACATTGATATATGTTGTAAAAATAAAAGCGGGTATGTTCTCCATAATAAAATTTTGAAGGGAGATTATTTGTGAGTGATTTGATATTAGAAGAAAAAATTATAAACTTTGAAAAACAAATGTGGGAAGCATTTGCAACTGGTAATTCAGAATTATTTGAAAAATTTGTATCTAAGGATGCATTGATGATCTGTGGTGGATATAGAGAAACTGGCAGTGAGTATACTTCAATTGTTTCACAGATAAGACTGCAAGGATATGAACTGACTGATATTATAGTTAAAGAGGTTGATTTAAATGTTATTTTAATAAATTATATTGTGAATGTTAAATCATTTGATTCAGTTCTGAACGGTAAATATAGAGTGTCTTCTGTTTGGGCTAAGAAAGATGAGAAATGGAAAGTTGTATTTAATCAAGATTCAAGAATAAATTTTTAATAAATGTGATGAGATGAAAGTTTTGTTTAAGGGGAGTTTGTCCTGAGCTGCTCTAAGGCACGGAGGGTGTGACTACGCATATCAAAGCACTAACACAAGGGGATACTGAGCATATATTAAGTACAGTAATGCAATAGTTATATAAAATCGCTCGCAAGCCGACATGTCCTGTGTTAGGTTTTTAGGGTAATGCTATTAAGTTTTGAGGTGGCTCATGAATACAATTGGTACAAATATAAAGGGACTAATGTTAAGAAACTATAGAAATAAAGACATTGAATCATACGCTAAATACGCTAGCAACTATAATATATGGAGATATATGAGAGATGAATTTCCATTTCCTTGTACAGATGAAATGGCTAAGGAATATATTGAGAGCACATGTTTAACAAATGAAAAAATGTTTTTTGCTATATCATATAATGAACAATTTATAGGAGATATACATATTTCAAAGCAAACAGATATTTTAAACATGTCAGGTTGCTTGGGATATTGGTTAGCTGAGGAGTATTGGGGAAAAGGATATATGACGGAGGCAGTTATATCAATAACTGAATACACTTTTGCAACTTCTTTATTGAATAGAATTTTTGCTAGAGTAATGTCTCATAATGTTGGATCAATTCGTGTATTGGAAAAGGCAAGGTACATTAAAGAAGGTCATTTTAGAAAAGCAGTTGTCAAAGAGGATAATACATATGATCAATTACAATATGCTATCCTTAAAGAATATATATTTTGAGGGACGAACGTCCTGTTCGCCAAAGATACAGTTAATTTAATACAGATTATTATATCAATAATATCGACATTATTGATTTGTAATATTCCAACTATTATACTTTTGGCGATATATTCTGCTTGTCGAAAAAATATAAAAAGAAAAAGTCAGATTGAAAAAATGAACATACAAGATTTGTAGTAATAAATAATAATAGGTATGTTATAAATGAATGAGTTTAGGGGGGTAGAAATTACATTAAAGTATTTATAAATTATCGAGGTGATTATTTTTGAGTAATAAGTTGTTTTTTATTGGTAGCTTGCCTTATTTACAATGGAAGAATGTTTTTGAATATTGTCTTAATCTATGTGATCGATTTATTATACATTCTCCAGAAGAACCAGAAGGATATGAAAAAGAATTTTTATCTAGATTACAAGAGATTCAGGTTTTAAAAGTAAAACCATGGAAGGGCTGTAAGTGCTATAATGAGATTAGCGGTACATTAAATAACTCTGTAAGAATACTTTTCAGAAAGTATATTGATGGAAGCCTTTTTGATAAGGAATTTGAGCTATGGGATTATCAGTTATTGCTCGGAGATAGAGAGGTCTTGTATGTAGGGGATTGTATTGATAAACTAGTTTGCTTTAATAAAGAAGAGTTAGGAGTGATAGAGAAATTAGATATTAAGTTCTCTGATTGGGATGAATGTAATATACCAGTTAGTAATAATTCAAACAGTGTATCTGATATCAAATTTCCTAGTATAGATGAGTCAGAGGAAATTATGCAATCATTTGTAAATATATTTGATGACTTCAATAAAGATTAAAACTATATTATTTGATATAGTCATCGGGTGCATAGCACCGCCTCAGATGAAGGACTTTGCAAGTCCAATTCATCGAAACAGCAAATGGAAAACTTTACACAATGTGTTTTTGTAAAAAATTTATTTATAGAGAGTGGTGAAAGAATGTTACACATTATACTATTTCAAACAGCGGATAAACTCTGTGCAAGGTCTATTATTGATAAGATAGACGATACCTTGTACAGAGATATTAAGTAATCGTCTTACTCAAATAGACTTTGCACTTGTTGTTTTTTAATAAATAATAAGGAGCGAAGTTAAATGAATAAAATATTAAAATTTAATACATTTTTGATTTTATGGGCAAGTCAATCAATTTCACAGTTTGGTAGTTCAATGACGAGTTTTGCATTAATTATTTGGGTATATCAAATGCAGGGAAATGTGATGACGGTTGCGTTTTTGGCAGTTTTTTCATATTTGCCAAGTATTATATCAAGCTTATTTGCTGGAGTATTAATAGATAGACTAGTAAAAAAGAAAATAATAATTTTTTGCGATACTGTGTGTGCTATATGTACATTGTTTGCATTATATAACGTAGCAAATCAATCGTTACAAATATGGCAATTATATATTCTTAATATAATTTCTGGAATTATGAATTCATGTCAGCTACCAGCTTCAAAAGTAATAGTAAAAAACATTGTATCAGAAGAAGATTATGGAAGGACTAGTGGTTTAAGGTCTTTATCTAATGCGTTGATTACTATTTTTACACCTATTACTGCAACAATGATTATTTCATTTTTGGGGATTGAATATGTAATGGTGTTTGATTTAATAACATATATGATTGCTTTTATTTCTCTTATTTTTTTGAAAATTATTGAGGATAGAAGAGAAGTAAGCAATATCAAATTGAGAGATTTTCCATTAGATATTAAAGTGGGATTAAAATATCTGCTCGAAAACAAAGGTATCCTTTATTTAATACTTTTTATGGCAGGAATAAACTTTCTGGCAGGTATTGGTTTTTATAGTGTACTTCCAGCTATGTTATTGGAAAGAACAATGAAAAATGAAAGTGTCTTGGGAATTGTTTATGGTGCCATAGGTATTGGGGGAATTGTAGGCGGATTAATTGTTTCACTTACTAAACCGCCAAAGAAAAAGATAAAGACAATATTTTTATCTTCAGGTTTAGCATTCTTTATGTGTGATATATTTTTAGGGATAGGAAGACATTATTTTATATGGGTGTTGGCAGCTTTTTTAGGTAACATACCTATTCCGTTTTTAAATTCATCTGAAAATATTGTCCTTTTGAAGAAGGTACCTAACGACATCTTAGGTAAAATTTATTCCTTAAGGGAGGCTATACAGTTTTTTACGATACCTCTAGGATATATATGCGGTGGTTATTTGGCGGATTATGTATTTGAACCTTTAATGAAATCTTCATTTATAATAAAAGACTATCTTGAGGTTTTGGTTGGAAGAGGAAGTGGGTCTGGCATGGCATTAATTTTCGTTATAACAGGTATTTTAGGATCTGCTTTTAGCTTTTTAGCCTATCAGAACAAACAAATTAGAGGATTAGAAGACGAAGAATAGCTTTTTAAGTCTGGTTTAAGAACGTCATGAAGTTATAATGCTCCAACCGTCATTAGAAATTCCTATGGAATTAAGTTCCGGGTAACACTATATGCAAATTATTCTGGTACCGTTATAGAAAAATAAATTATATATTATAAAACCAAACTTATAATCATATGGGACTGATCAAAAATTTAATTTTGATCAGTCCTTTTAAAGTTTAATATTGTAGTTCTATCTAGATATATAAGTTCCAATAAAGTATCATACTACTAGAGAACTTGAAGCAAAAAAAATAACGATATTAGTACGGTTGATTTTTATTATTGTGGTATTTATGGTAATTGTGGTAGAATTGATTTAATATGTGAACCAAAAGCATGCATATAGTTTCATGTTCGATATTTTCCAGTAATTTAGCAAGATTCTGGGCATATATGAAGTACAGTAATACACTATATAAATTACATGCACAGAAAGACTCCTTGCTATGATTGTTACAGGGTAGAGCTTTGTAGTGTTATAGATTATAGAATGAGAGGAATCAAATTGAATATACAAATTATTATAGTTTTAATACTAAATTTCATTATTTCTTTAATAGGAACTTTGGCATATTCCGTAAGACTTGTAGGTGTAAGAACCGGAAAGATAGCTGTGTCCTTTGCATTGTTCAATGTACTTATGCTAATTTCAAGGACAGCGGTAACTTTTCAAGTGCCAATATTAACAAAGTTTGTAGAAAATAGTACTGGCAATAGTGATTTATTGAAAATTTTTAATTGTATTATTATTGTATCAGGAGTTGCTGCAGTTGTTGGAACTTTTTTAATTCCAACCTTTCAAAGATTGCTATATAAAGGGGTATTAGCGTTCGCCGTTAATAGATCGATTCCTAAACTATTAATACATAGTTTTTCCAAGACAGGTATTAGACATATGAGGGATTGTGTGTCAGTTCCGGTTAAAGAGAATATAACGAATATTAATTATAAAAAGTTACCTATAAAAATCATAGTATTCAATTTATTAACAGTAGCATTAATAACAGTTGGAGCTTTGGCACCTATTTATGCAGGGAGTGTTGAACCAGATTTAAGAGCAACTTGTATAACATTATCATCTGTAATAAACGGTATTGCAACGATAATTATGGCAGTATTTATTGATCCGTCATTATCTATTATGACCGATGATGTAATAGAAGGTAAAACTTCAGAAGATGATTTCCGGGCATGTGTTATTGGAATGGTTGGAAGTAAAATGGTAGGAACTTTTGCGGCCATATTTTTATTAATTCCAGCTACATATGCGATAGTATTTATTGCAAGAATTTTATAGTACTCAAGAGTTATAAATCAATCCCCATCATTGAACTAAATTCGATAACTTTTAATACCTATGAAAATGGTAACAACATATTAACTTTTTCATACGGAACAGTGAGAAAGGCTATTTTGATGTAAGAACAAAAACAGTTGTTTTTGAAGAATACAAATAGAGTTGAATAAAGGGGAGATGTTCAGATGAGAAAATCTAACAAGATTGTATTAATATATTTTTGTTTCGTGTTAAGTGTAGTAATTGGTATGACTATATTTTTGTTAAGGGCAGATGAGACGAATATCAAACCATTTACTGAAATTAGTAATAGTATGTCTAAGAACTTAATTCAACTTAGGAGTACTCCGGGAATTACATTAACAGGATTCAAGTAAAAAATTATATAAAATAGGAATAAACTTTGATGAAAAAAGTATAACATCAAAAAAATTGAAAGAAGCAATTGATGAATACCTGCAAAGTTCAGCATCGTTTATGGATGAAAAGAATTGGGGAAATATTATGACACCATATGATTTAAGAATTGAAGAGCTTAGAACTGGGAATTTATTAGGTGAAAAACAAATTGGATCCACTGAGATTATATGGACGAGTCGAAAACAGCAATAATAGGCCTTAGTTTATAGAGGACGTGCATTTGATGTAGGGAGAAGGTGAAAAAGTGTGATTGAAAAAGCATTATATAATGATTTAGATGAAATATTAAAATTACAAAAGCTAGCTTATCAAAGTGAAGCAGAAATATGTAATGATTTTCAAATTCCTCCATTAACTCAGACTTTAGAAGGAATTAGAGAAGATTATGAAAATCAAATAATATTAAAAGCAGTGATAGATGAAAAAATAATAGGTTCAGTAAGAGCATATCAAAAAGAAAATATTTGTTATATTGGGAGAGTGATTGTTCATCCTGATTATCAAAATAATGGTCTAGGAAAAGAACTAATGAAAAATATTGAAAAACTTTTTTCTAAATGTACTAAATATTCACTTTTTACTGGAAAAAAGAGTTTAAGAAATTTAAAATTTTATTTTGGTTTAGGTTATCAAATAGTTAAAGAAGAGTATGTAAATGATAAACTAACACTTGTGTATCTTGAGAAAAGTTGAGTTAAGAGATATTAGCGGCAGGGAATCTAATGATATTAAGAAATAAAAAAATTAATATCTATAAACGATGTATATTAAGTACTATATGCATTAATGGAGGGGAAAAATGAAAAATCATACAATAGAAGCAAGAGGTTTATTTACAAGAGGTGATATAATGCAGATTGAATATTTATGTGACAATAAACAATATGTGGATATAGTTGTAAAATGGATATACAATGAATTTATCGATGAAATTAGGCTTGGAATTTCCTACAAAAAAGTTGAAGAGAGTTTTAAAAATAGAAAAAAGGAGTCTATGCCAATAACAGTAGTAGCTTTAGAAAACAAAGTTTGTATTGGTGTAGCATCATTGGTCGTAAATGATTTAAAGGCTAAAGAATATGCTCCTTGGTTGGCAGGTCTTTATGTTGATAAAGAATATAGGAACAAAGGAATCGGAAAAGTTTTAGTTGAAGAAATTCAATCTATTGCAAGTAGACTTGGATATGATGTTTTATATTTGAGAACAGAACATGCTTCTGAGTATTATAAAAATCTTGGTTGGGAATTTGTTGAAAAACTTGTAGACGAGTTTGGGCTTGAAACAAGCATATTTTTAAAACGTTTATAGGGAAAGCCTCTGAAGCACGCTTACGGGTCTTTCTAAAGGGTCCGGCTCAGGAACTTCTCCTATGCAAGACAGGTGCAATTACCCTGACCTCCTTGCCATGGGTTTGTTTGGGTAAGGTTATGAAGATTTCTTTTTTTTACGCTGGATTTTAGCACTGGAAATATATTAATAGAAGAATATAGAAAATGAATATGGAGAAAAAATAGATGCGTATATTTATAATGTTGACAATGTTACTTATTTTTATGGCTGGAGTAATATTGTTACAATTATTTTTATCAAAAAGACATAATAAATGGTTGGGGTTAATTCTACCTATATTTACATTTGCATTTTCAATACTATTTGTTATGAATATCAGAGATACAGCTAATTTAATACAAATTATTATATTAATAATATCTACATTATTGATTTGTAATATTCCAACTATTATACTTTTGGCGATATATTCTGTTTGTCGAAAAAATATAAAAAGAAAATGTCAGATTGAAAAAATGAACATACAAGATTTGTAGTAATAAATACTAATAGGTATATTATAAATGAGTTTAGCGAAGGGTAGAAATTAGATTGAAGTGTTATGGAGGTTAAATATGAGTGTGTTTTCTAGAATGCCCAAAATAGTAAAGTTTATTGTAGTTGCAATAATTCTATTTGGTTTATTATTTACGGTTTATTGTGGTCGAATACTTTGGATTAAGAAGTTTGGTATTAATATAAAACCATCAGAAGAAATACAGCCCTATACTGTAGAATTTTTCATACAGAATGATAATAGATGGAAAGACTTTAATTTAGGCAATTCAAACTTCAACATAGGAGGTTATGGTTGCTTACTATCGGTTATTGCATCTTCATGTGATTATTTAGGATATGAGACAAATCCTAAAAGTTTAAACAAAGTTTTTACTGACGGTGGTGTCTACACAGATTCAGGAGATGTTATTTGGTACAAGATAAATGAAACAATACCAAACATTAAGTATAAATATAAGCGTAATTTTAGCAGGAATACTATTCAATCTGATTTGAAGAATGGATTTTTACCAATTGTAATGGTAAAATATAAAAAAACAGGTATCTATCATTGGGTTTTAATTGTAGGATCTACCAATGATGATTTCCTAATAGTTGATCCTTTAAATCAAGAAAAGGAATTAATACCCTTAAAAACACATGGAAATGTATATGCTTATAGAGTATTAATACAGGAGGTGAATGAATAAGTAGTAAGGCATATTTTAATTTGCTCTATGCTCAACTTTATACAACCCTAAAAGGTTTGATTTAATAACATATTATAACGAAGATTTAAAAAAATAACGAAACTAGTACGATGATTTTTATTATTGTAGTTTATATGGTAATTATGGTAGAATTATTTTAGATATAAAAAAGAATGTATATAGCACCATATGCTAATATTTTTTCAGTAATGTATCAAGATATTGAGTATATAAAGTACAGTAATACACTAGTTTTTCGAAATGGGAAGCATAGCAGCCCCATCCGTGGGGCGGATTTTGAAAGTAAGCCTATGAAGAATTAAAAAAATTATATATCTAAATGAAGCATTTATGTGAGGTGGAATTCATGAACGATCGGGAATTTAAGTTTAAGAATAATATGGTTTATTCAGTTCTTGGGGTTGTATGGTTTTTTTTTAGTTTAATAAATTTTATAGGTTTTGTTTTTTTTATTCGTCAAAAACCTTCAATTAAATTTTTTACAGTTTATATGATTTCCATGTTGTTATTTAGTTTTGTTGCTACAATAATTTTGGGTTTGTACTATCTTACCTTACATATGCGTACATACATAAAGATTACAGAAAATTATATGCAAATTCATAGAGGATTGGTAAAAAAGGCTCATATTATCAAATATATTGATATTGCTGAAATAAGGATGATAGGCGATAAGGTGTATTTGGTTCTTAATAGTAATGCAAAAAGGAAAGAAATCCAGATATTTAGAAGTTATTTGTATATTGTGGATTTCGATGAATTAGTTAAGTCATTGTCTAAGTATAAAATATCTATAAAATGTAATTAGACTTAGATACTTGATAAAAAAGTAGGGGTTTTTCTGGAGGGGAGCGACATCTGTGTCGCTCTCTAAATTACGGAACTTCCCACATCGAAGAACAATCCATCTAGCGCAAGGGGCACGGAGGGGAAAGCACAAAGAATTTTTGAATTGAAAAAGCAAAACCTTTAAGGTTCCATTCTTTTATTTGTAAAATGATGTATTCTTTATCACAATAATAACTCACTTGCTAATTATTTGATTTTAAAGGAAGGTATAGTATAATTGATATGTAATTTAAATTTAAAGTAAAAACGAGCAACAGCAGCCTAAGTGGTTTAGTTCAACAAAAAGAAGCCCAACAAACGCCATCACAGATGGTGACGTTAGGCTTAATGGTTACACATTTGCTAGATATAAATAATAGGAGAGAAAATGTATAATATTAGTATGAAGCCTAAGCTAAGATCAAAATACAGAGTGTTCTTAGGCAAACATTTTTATAGGTGTCTTAGAAGGTTAAAGTGGTTGTTTGGTTCAGAGAAGTATGCTACACAACGTGATAATAAGCAACTTGAATTTAATATTTTCGAGCATGCGACTCCTGTTTATAGAAAACTTAAAGATGTAGATATGTGGTTACAAGAAAATAAAGCACACAATTTAGAAATTGCAATTAAAAGAATCAATGGTATTATTTTACGTCCAGGCGAAACATTCTCATACTGGAAGTTGATTGGTAACCCGTCTAAGAGTAAAGGTTATAAAGAGGGAATGATACTTTATTATGGCTCGTATAAAGCTGGAGTTGGTGGAGGTCTTTGCCAGCTATCTAATTTAATATTTTGGATGGCAATTCATACACCTTTAACTGTAGTAGAGAGATATCGTCATAGTTATGATGTGTTTCCGGATAGTGGTAGAACCCAACCTTTTGGTAGTGGAGCAACATGTGTATATAACTATAGAGATTTGGTATTAAGAAACGACACTGATGAATGTTATCAGATTAATCTATGTCTAGAGGATGATTATTTAAAAGGACAAGTGTGCTCAGAACTTGAGAAGTATTTAAATTTCGAGGTATATGAAGCATCACATGAGATAAATCATGAATATTGGGGTGCGTACAGTAGGAATAACGAAATTAGAAGGAAGATATCTAATATTGAGGGCGAGTTATTGTTGGATGAGAAGGTATGTGAGAATCATGCATTAATGATGTATGATCCATACATAGAATATAGAAGATATAGCGCTGAATGCCATAACTCTTCAAATAGGAACTGTAATTATTAACGATAGAAATAAGTAGTTAATAAAGATATGTTTAAGTCAAATTGTATTTTGTGTAAAGGTGAGGGGGGTTATAATGGTCAAAAAGCCTGTGTTAGTATTTATTGTTTCTGAAGTTATTTCATTTTTAGTGGGATCAACACTTTTATCAAGAAAATTTATATTTGTAGCATTGATTATTCCAATAATAATTTTCTTTTTGTGGTATGCTTTAATAAAGTTAGTATATAAGTGTAAAAAAAGCTCGTTATTAATATGCTTATTTGGTATTGAAGCTACAGTTTTTGGTGGTTTTATTATATGTTCAGACAAGACTAGTGAGTTATGGGGTATTGGACTAGTTGGCATGATATTTGGTTTAATAGTCAGTATTTTAAGTTTTGTGATAAAAGAAAATGTTGAAGAAATGAAAGAAAAATAAAAAACTGATTAAACATTATTATATATGAAGTTTTAGCAGAGCAAAGGGTTCTTGAAATGAAACTCCATAGGTAAATTCATTCAACTGAATTTTATATAACTAAGAGTTAGAAGGCATGCATTGAAAGACCCGACATTCTTGCCGGGATTGTTACAGGGGTACAGCTTTGTAGTGTTATAGATTATAGAATGAGAGGACTCAAATAATTTAGATGAAATATTAAAATTACAAAAGCTAGCTTATCAAAGTGAAGCAGTAATATGTAATGATTTTCAAATTCCTCCATTAACTCAGACTTTAGAAGGAATTAGAGAAGATTATGAAAATCAAATAATATTAAAAGCAGTGATAGATGAAAAAATAATAGGTTCAGTAAGAAATAAAAAAATTAATATCTATAAACGCGATGAATACATAGATAAATGTTAGAGTTACATAATTGTTTAAAAAATGATTTTTGGAGGATAGTCATGATAAAGATTATTTTATATATTACCTTTGTTTTTGTAATGCTTTCGCTATTACCTTCGTGCAATTCTATTCAGCCTACTAACCACTCTATAAAAGAGCAGAATACACCTAGCATTACAAAACAAAATAATGATAGTGTCAAGGAACCAATACAGGAATCTACATCCTTCCTGTCTATACATATGGTAAACGAAAGAGTAGGATGGGCATTCAATAAGGATAGATTATTTCACACTTCTGACGGTGGAGAGTGTTGGGATGACATTACACCTGATATAGGCAACCTTGTGAAAGCGGGTATAGAAGGTTATTTTTATGATGAAAACACTGGATGGGTTGTTGTGCAAGAAGATGGTTTGACTGTTGCAAACCACAATATAAAATCAACTACTATATTCTATACTTCTAATGGCGGAAAAGAATGGAAAAGGAGTATAATCCCAAGTTACAATTTAGGGACTGATATGTCATTCATAGACTCAAATAAGGCATGGCTGTTACTATTTCAAGATTCAAGTTTAGGGATTCAAAAAGTAGAAATATATAAGACCAATAACCAAGGAAAATCATGGGTTAAGATATCTGATGCAGAAAAAGAGAACAGGTTGTCTTTGGGCGGACAAAAGGCAGGTATTTCGTTTATAAATGATAATGAAGGATGTATAGTAAGAAATACGAATTTAGGAGCATCACTAATTTCAAGAACAGATGATGGGGGAAAAACTTGGAGAGAACAGCTGAATCTATGTGAAGAACTAGGTATGGATTCATCTCTTCAAGCATTAAAGCCAGTATTTCTAAATAAAAGTGATGGTATTATTCCGGTTTCATTATATAAAAGTGAAAAAGGTAACTATGATAATATATTTTACTATACACTTGACGGAGGGAAGAACTGGGGAAAAAGCATGCCGATACAGTCAACCGAAAGGATTGAACAACAAGATTATTGCTTCATTAACCTTAGGGTAGGTTGGCTAATAACCAGTGAAGGTATATTGTACAACACAAAAGATGGTGGAGCAAATTGGATAAATATATGGGAAAACACTGACTATGAAAATATTAGGTGTCTTAACTTTGTGTCAGAACAGATAGGTTGGGCTTTAGCTGATAATAAAATAATTAAGACTGTAGATGGAGGTTGTTCATGGAAAGAGATAGTTAAGACCTCAAATGTGTCTTACACACCAACTTCATCAGAGCAATTAAAATCTATTCTTATTAAAAAGGACAACATACAATCATTTTAGTTCACATTTGTTATATATAACGAACTAAAAATTATTATGTTTTGTGTAGTTAGGAGAAATGATTATTATGTCAAAAACAGCAAGTGAAATTCAAAAGGAAAGAATAAGAGAGATTGAGGAAAAAGCAAATGCATTATTAGAAAAATGCTCAGTTTTAACCCTTGCCTCCATTAATGAAAATGGATATCCTCGAATTTGTGCAATTTCAAAACTGAAAGCAATAAACTTCTCTGATATTTATTTTGTTACCTCAAAACGCTCTGAATTGAATGGTAAAGCAACACATTTTGAAAAAAACAGCAAGGCAAGCGTATGTTATACTCTGGGCGGAGATAGTGTTACTTTGATTGGAAATGTCGAATTTATTGATGATAAGGATTTACAAAAACAGCTTTGGAATGAGGCTGATATAAAATTTTTTAGCAAAGGGATTGATGATCCCAAATTCCGTTTACTAAGGTTTCATACAATAGAAGCTACTTTTTGGATAGAGGGTAAATTTAGAACTTGCAAGTATAAGTAGACTATGAGCATGATCCTTACTTCGCATCATTTATATGTTCTGAACTTTGGATCAACTTTATTTATAATCCTAAGAGTTTTCTGAATTATAGTGTATTGCCGTGAAATCCTGTTACTGGTTTTATGTGAGGAAATTATAATATAAGACTTTATTTGAGGAATGGTTATGGGGAATTTAAAACAAACAGTTATAGATTTAATATCAAAAATGCCGGATACAGCAAAAATTGATGAGATTATGTATAAGTTATATGTTGCTGATAAAGTTATGAAGGGTGAAAATGATATAAATCAAGGTGATTTTATTGGTGTGGAACAGTTGAGAGAGGAAATAGGTGAATGGTAAGGTGGTCTAATACATCAAAATTGGAGTTCATTTGGCCATTCTTTCTTTCATTTCGAAATTTTATGTTTGGTGAAAGGGAAAAAATAATGTTAAAAACTAATTTAATGATTGAAGATATTCCTGCAATTCTATGGGGTAAGCCGTCTGATAAGCTATTTATAGCTATTCATGGTAATTTGTCCAGCAAAGATGATGATGTAATTGTTATTTTTGCGGAAGAAGCAGTTGATAAAGGGTATCAGGTACTAAGTTTTGACTTGCCTGAACATGGAGATCGCAAAAGTTATGACACTAAATGTAAGGTTCAAAACTGTGTTAGTGATCTGACTGTTATTTTTATGTATGCACAGACTATTTCAAATAATTTAAGCCTATTTGCTTGCAGTATGGGTTCATATTTCAGTTTACTTGCCTACAAAGATTTTCCACTCGAACAGTGTCTATTTCTTTCTCCTATATTAAACATGGAACTTATTATAAACAATATGATGTTGTGTTTTAATGTAAGTGAGGAAAGGCTAAAAGCAGAAAAAGAGGTCAAAACACCAATAGGTCAAACTCTTTATTGGGATTATTACTGTTATGTAAAATCTAATCCTATAAACACATGGAAAAAACCAACAACGATTCTCTATGGTTCAGATGATAATCTTTCAGATATTAATGTGGTTTGTGAATTTGTAAAACGTTTCAATTGTACGCTGAATGTATTAGAGCAGGGAGAGCATTATTTCCATACTGGTGAACAATTACTATATTTTAGGCAATGGTTGAGAGAAAATATTCTTGTGTTTTGAGCATTATGGAAAGGACTGGAATAAGAGTTTAAGAAATTTACAATTCTATGGTGGTTTAGGTTATCAAATAGTTAAAGAAGAGTATGTAAATGATAGACTAACATTTGTGTATCTTGAGAAAAGTTGAATTACGATATATTAGCGGCAGGGAATCTAATGGGGAGGAATTAGCAAATGAAAGATTGGTTTACAATAGATCAGATAGATAAAGAAACATATATAATTAGTGAGTACCGTCATTGGGAGGAAACACATTGCTATTTGCTTAACGGGTCTGAGCACAGCCTTTTGATTGATACAGGGCTTGGTATTTGCAATATATATAACGAGGTAGTGAAGTTGACTGACAATTTGATTACAGCTGTGGCAACGCATGTTCACTGGGATCATATTGGCGGGCATAAATATTTTCCTGAGTTTTATGCTCATAAAGATGAACTGAGTTGGTTAAACGGAGAATTCCCACTTGATATAGAACAAATTAAGGAAATGGTCATCGATCGTTGTGACTTACCAGAAGGTTATAATGTTAATACTTATGAATTCTTTCAGGGTACGCCTACAAGAGTGTTGAAAGATAATGATGTTATTGACCTTGGTAATCGTTCTGTTTATGTTCTACATACGCCCGGTCACTCACCCGGACATATGAGTTTTTTTGAAAAAGAACGTGGGTATTTGTTTACAGGTGATCTGGTTTATAAAGATACATTATTTGCTTATTATCCATCTACTGACCCGGAAGCTTATCTTTCTTCTCTAAAAAAAGTTGCACAACTCCCAGTAGAGAGAGTATTTCCTGCCCATCACACGTTGGACATTCATCCTGAAATACTTGTTAGGATGAGTAATGCATTTGAACAACTGAAATCAAAGGGCAAACTGCATCATGGAAGCGGAAAATTTGAATATGGAGATTGGGCTGTATGGCTTTAATCCTAGCCGTCCCAATCTTATAACTGAAATTTTTATAAAAGAAGGAGATTAATAAGTATGAAAAAAATAGTAGCAATAATTGGTATTCTATTAATAGTATTATCTGGTTGCAATTCAACTACAGAAAACCAAAGAAATGCATTTAATAATAATGATATTATTATTGAGTCGGACGATACATATAATTTTCAAAGTCGTTTGGGAAAGATTGGTCCAGATGAGTTTAATAAGCATGAAATTGAATATAAGAAGTTTTATGGTACCTACACATTATGGAGTATCAGTAGTGAGATTGAAACTGAAATAACTATAAATGTAACAAGTGAAGTTGATTCCGGTGATTTTAAGTTAGTTATAATAAATAGCAAGAATGAAGTTGAAAACATTTTTGAAGGTTCTGGATTTATAAAAGAAACAATAATTATTGGTGAGGGAGATAGTAGAATAAAAATGGTGGGCAATAGAGCAAGTGGAAGTGTTCAAATTGAAATAGAATTAGATGAATCTATTGAATTAGTAAAATTATAGAATATTACTCAAAGGCTACACGCGATTATCATGGAGTATGCATGTCCATACGTGGGCACAATTAAAAACTATAGGATTTAAGGAAATAGTAACTATAAGTCTGCGTTACGGTTTATTAACAGATTAAATATAGTGAATTGAAAGGGGATTAAATATGACAAGAGTGTATTTTGTGAGACATGCACAACCTGATCATAATTGGGAAGATGATCGTACACGACCATTGACTGAGGAAGGGGTCAGAGATAGCAAAAAAGTTACTAAGGTGTTTAAGAATATAATTATTGATTTTTATTTATCGAGTCCATATAAAAGAACTATTGATACAATTAAAGAAAGCGCCCAAGATCAGATATTGGTCACCTTGAAGTAGCTCGGTAAACGCCATAAGTCTTTCTTATATATTTTAAATACAAATTACTATATATGTAAACTCTTCGTATAAATATTTACATATAAAGCAATAAATTGTATAATGTTAAATATAAAAATCATATTTGAAAGGGGAATAAGAAATGGCTAATTTTATGAAAAAATCAGTATGTTGTATGTTAGTAATTGTGCTTATGTTAAGTAGCTTAAGTCTCATTGCTTTTGCAAATGGTGAGTCCAAAACAGTAACTTACGACAAGAGTTATACCTTTGTTATGGATAGTTCACAAGTGTCAAATTATTTGCGTTCACCATCAAATTATGTACCAACATCTTATAAATATGATGATGGCACTTATAAGGGGACTCTTAAATTAACAATCGCAAAAACTAATGCCCCAACCATCATTAATAGTTCCTATGGGATTACGTTCCGGGTAACAATATATACAAGATACTCCGGCACTGTTACGTCACGTATGACCAAAACAGTAACTCGCAAAAGAAGTTATACCTTTGTTATGGATAGTTCACAAGTGTCAAATTATTTGAGGTCACCATCAAATTATGTACCAACATCTTATAAATATGATGATGGCACTTATAAGGGAACTCTTAAATTAACAAGTGCAAAAACTTATGCTCCAACCATCATTAATAATTCCTATGGAATTACGTTTCGGGTAACAATATATGCAAATTATTCTGGCACCGTTATGGAGAAATAAATTATATATTATAAAACCAACTTATAATCCATATGGGACTGCTCAAAATTTAATTTTGAGCAGTCCCTTTTAAATTTTAATATTGATATATAAGGAAATTTTTTGGGGTAACGGGAGTATATAATTAAAGCTGTTACAAAAGTAACTATTAAAAGTATGACATATGTCACTATCATGGGAAACTAGTTACATATGGCATGTTGTATGGTGGAAGATTTTTTTATAGAATATTCACAAAGGCAATGCTTAGCTAAGTTAATGTTTTTATGTTCTTAAAATTTTTTAAATGTATGACTTTATTTATCTTTAGGGGAGTATGAGATTTAGAAGGGGAGTATGATATTTAGAAATTTTAAAAGTTTCACTAAGGTGATTATTATTCATCAAAAAACTAAGCAATACTATGGTCATCTATATGCAGAAATAAAATTAGTAAATTATGAAAAAGTTTAATTAAAGACAAAATTGTTGATTTGAGGATGATAAAAATAACTCTACTTAAATTATCAATTTTTAATGAAAATTTTATTTCTTAATATAAGCGGTTTCAAAAAGTAACCTATACAGAATTCAGTTTAAAAGTCCTTCAATCTATATTTTTTGAAACCGCAGTTGACCAATTTTTTTTTGGAATCACCATAATTAATTTTCAATTAATTTAATTTAATTTAATTTATTTATTATTAACAGGAGGTATTTTTATGATATCAATAAAGAAGAGTGCAGCATGCCTGGCTCTTATTGGTGCTATATTATTTGGAGGTGCATTTACAGGGGATGTTTTAAGTCCAATAAGTTCCATATCCTTTGAGCCGATAACAGTAAGTGCGGCAAGCAATGAATTCAAGGTTGATGGTCTAACTTATGAGATTGTTAATGATATGGGTGTTGCAGTCATTGGATGTGATCCAAAAACAACTGTTAGTATTCCAAATACAGTCATGTACAGCGGAAAATCATATCAGGTGCAGCAAATATTATGGACTGCATTTAGTGATAATACTGTTGTCAGTCATATAGATATACCAACATATGTAATTTATGTTGATGTGAATACATTCAATGGATGTACCAATTTGAAAACGATAACTGTAAGTAGGTACAATAAATCTTATTTAGGCTATGATGGCGTAATTTATAATAAAAATATGACGGAATTAATTAAGTATCCACCTCAAAAAATCGGCTCTTATTTCCATATTCCGTCAACAGTTAATAGAGTGCATCCGTATTCTTTTGATGGTTGCAGGTATCTTGAAAAAATAATTATTTCAAGAAATGCTACAGATATTTATGAAAGCGCATTTGATAACTGTAAAAAATTAAAGGAAATAGAAGTTGACTCAAGGAATAATTACTTCTGCAGTGAAAACGGAGCACTTTATACAAAGGATAAGACGATGCTTATAAAGTATCCCGGAGCTTTGATAAATGATTCTTTTACAATAGCTAAAGAGGTTACATATATTAGTGATAAGGCTTTTAGTGAAGCATTAAACCTTAGTAACATATATGTTGAATCAGGAAGCAATAGTATGAAGGTAAGTGACGGAGTACTTTTCAATTACGATAAAACTAGACTAATTTTATATCCTGCTGCAAAAACAGGTACATCATACTATATACCAAATACTGTTACCTATCTATCACAAAATGCTTTTTTAAACTCAAAAATAACAGACATATGGAACCTAGATAGAAGAATAAAACTTTTTTCAGAAACTAATTTCATAACAAATTCATCAATAAACAGCATAAATGGAAGCACTTCGTTTACAAGTGAAAATAGTTCTTTTTTAGTTGAAAACTGTGTTGCTCTTCAATATTCAAGCTTTGTTATTAATGCAATAAAAGCCAGAGTAAATGAGGCTCAAAAATATCTTAATGATAACTATCAGGTTTTTAAAAGTAAATATCCTAACGCATCGGATGATTTTATAAAAGTTTTAGCAATGCATAACTGGCTTTGTGACAATACTCAATATGTTCCAACAGCCAAAGAAGCATACGGAATAGATATAAATAGACCTGAAGATATTCCCTCTCAGGAAGTTCAGAATAATTATAAATACAGTGATTATATAGAAGTGGGTGTTGCGTGGGATAATATTACAAATACATACTTTGCTGATAGCATAGGATGTGCAAGGTACCACCGTGCAAGCGGAGCTTTTTTAATGCCCTTTACAGTATGTGAAGGATATGCAAAAGCATATCAGATTTTACTAGAATCCGTGTCGGTAGAATGTGAAGTGGTTGGAAATAGTTATCATGACTGGAATGTTGTATATCTTGATGGAAAATATTATTCAGTTGATTGCTGCCATGATGATAACGGAACTAATGGTTATAATTATTCACACTTTCTAAAAACCAATGATTATTTAATGCAGAATTGTCAATGGCACAATAATCCCAAGGTTAAAAATCATAATGTACAGCTTGACTTAATTTTCAATGTTTTAGGCCAAAATCATAATATAGTAACTAATGATTATATTGAAGCTAATACTTCAGATTCCAATTATGATTGGTAGTAATTTGAAATGTTAATAATTATTCATCATTTGTGTAGTTTATAATGCTGCTCCTAATGGGGTAGCTTATTTTTTATTGTGTACCCTGAAGATATATTTTATCAAACTAAACTTGAAACATTAGGCCATTTCAAAAAATAACCTCTACAATATTTAAGTCACAAAGCCCATCAAATCAGATTTTTTGAAATGGCAATTGACTAGTTATTTTTTTGGAATCACCTTATATAGCAATATTTATCCTGAGATATGTACCAATATCATTCATGTTAAAATCAATATGTCCACCCAAATCTTCTATTTCCGATATAATGCTATTTGAAAGGCCATGATTTTCAATATTAATACCCCCATTAACTCCATTATCGAATATAAAAAGTATAGCATTATTATCCTTTTTTCTCATAACCATATGTAATATATTTGCATTTTTATTTACATATGAATGGAGAATAGCGTCGTGGCAAATTTTAAACAATAGTTTAGAATGTTTTATTTTTATTGATTTAAATGCTTCATCTACGGAAAGTTCAATGTTCAACCCATATTCTTCAAATATACGAGAAAGCTTTTCTAATAAGAATAATAAATTATTGTTTTTATCAACTTCATTAAATAAACCTTTAAGTGCTAGTCGTATATCTTTTAGTGTGTCTCGTGCATTATCCATTGCCATATCAATAAGCTGATCAACTTTTTCTGGCTGATGCTTAAGGGAATATCTTGCCATTTCTATCATTGATACTATTGAAGATATTGAATAGGATAAGGTTGTCTGCATGGAATTTACAATACGACTTCGTTCCTTTTCAGCAGCTAACTCTCCAGCTTTTAATGAATACTCTCTTAGTTTTTCATTAGCATTTTTATTTTCTATGTTCTTTTTTTTAAGTTCTTTATATATCGTGTTCATTTCAAGCATCTTTTTATTGTTTTGCTCAAGTAACCCCTTATACTTGGTAACATTTTTAAAAGAAATTATTTTTCCTATATATTCATCATCGTCCATCAGTGGTTTTATATCCATTATATAGAATTGAGAAGGCTTTTTTTTATAGATTATATCTTCGCTAATAAATTCAAAAGGCTTGTTATTTGATATACTATCTAAAATGTGGGTTTTGTGAGATATTACATTGTTGAGGTAAGGTATAATTGGTTTTTGATTTATTGAGAGTTTTTTATCATCCATAAACATATTTTTGAAGGATTTGTTGGCTAAATGGATATAGCCTTTTTCATCAATTACTGTAACTGCTTCTTGCATATTATCATAAATTTCTTTATATGCAATGGGCTTTACTTCAATAAGTTTGTATCTTAAGAATCCTATTGTAATTATAAAGCTAGAAAAATACAGTCCCACAGATGAAAAGTCAAAATCCTTTCTTATAAAATCAGTACCAATGACATTAAATTTAATTACTCCAAAAGTTTGTATAAAGCTAAATATGACGGGTGAGAAAAAAGAAAGAAGAATAATAGTTGAAGAAAATTTATAATGGCAACCAATCATCAAAAATAGTATTAATATACAATATAATACATAGAAAAAAACATGAACTGCAAAAATTATTCCATGAGTAATGTCTTTGGAATTATTAAATATATTGTTATTTTGGGTAAATAACACAGTCAAACATAATATTGTTGGTATTGTAGAGATAATAATAATATTTTTAATGTTCTTAATTCGTTGAATGGATTTGTGACTAATGAACTCTGTTATCAGAAGAAACCATACAAAGGAACTAAAACACATTGCTAAATATTTTAGAAAAGAAAGAATTTCCTGTTTACCATATAAAAGTTCAAGTAGCTGCCCTAAGTTCCATAATAATAAAAGTAAAAACCAGAGAATAAAAGTTTTAAACAAGTCGGGATGCCTTATCTGTTTTAAAGTAAATTCTTTTATTATTGTATATGATATCAAACATAAATCAGAGATTATAGTAAGAGTAAGAAGTACTATCATAAATAGAAAGGGTATATTTATTATAAGTATATTTTTCATTTGTCATCACCTTGTAAATTTGTATTACTTATCCTATGTATAGCATCAAACAAAGTAGTAAAGCTAACTGCAATAAACACAGGAATATGTTTTACGATAAGTTTATAAAAAAACCAACTATTTTTAGAAGAACAGGATATGTAACGCAAAATCATTCATGGATCTAAGAATAATTTTGCGTAAATTACATAATATCGTTTTTTGCTGCAAAAACAGCAAGTTGCATTCTATCTCTTAAATTAAGTTTTTTTAATACCCTTGAAATTAAATTTCGTACAGATCCTTCAGATATATACATATACTTAGAGATTTCCTTATTATCTCGTCCTTTTACGATATTAGTTAATAATTCTTTTTCTCTTGAAGTTAGTTTAATATCAATGTCGGTATTTTCAATAAAATTAACTTTTCTGTTTTGGGACACATTTTTAACTATATTGGTCATTGTGTCTTCATGAATAATTTTTAATCCTTTTATACAGCTTTTAATTGAAAGGATAAGTTCCTCTGATTTTAAATCCTTTAATATATAAGCATCTGCGCCATTTTCTAGAGCTAGTGACACATTGTTTTCATCATTATGAGTTGTTAATATCATAACCTTAATATCATTAAAACTTTCTTTAATGTATTTAGTAGCAGTTATACCATCAGTTCCAGGCATTCTAACGTCCATTAATATCAAGTCTGGCATAATAGCTTTACACATACCATATGCTTCTTCACCATTACTGGCAAAACCAACTACTTTAATTTCAGGGTCACTTTCAATAATAAACTTTATACCTTCTCTCAAAATTGATTCATCATCTGCTATTATAACTCTTATCATAATTATCACCAAAAATCCTTAATGCAAAATAAAAGTACCTCATAAAAGTTTTCATATTTACTTTACACTATGATATATTGAAAAGCAATAAAATTACAAATATTTAATGTAATAATATATAATATATACTACAATATTATAAGACTACTTTGCTTGGAGTGAACATCTTAATTGTGAGCTATATTATGGAAATAACATTGTGCGTAGAGGCTTAGAGAATGTTAACGAAGCGAAGGACTAGTCGAATCACTGTTCTACGCGTAGCGAGTTTTGATTCGACCCGTAGCAAGTTTACATTCTCTTAGCCTCGGAGCTTTAGTTATTGGAATAATATGGTTCGCGATGATTAAATACACCCTGCTTGGAGTGAATATTTTAAAAAGAACTTCCAATAAATAAAGTCTTAATGCTAAGAAAATGTAAAATGTTTTTTAAAAAAATTATAGTTAGGAGATTATTTGATTTGGGAACACAAAAAATTATAATTCTGCCTTTTTGGGTTATTGTTATATTTCTATCTTTGTCTATATTAATTGGACTTTTTCTTTGTACATACTTTATTATTAAGCTGATAAGAATAAAAAGATTAAGATGCTATCCTTTGTTTTACAGCCTTTTGTTTTGTATTTTTATATGTTTGAATTGGATATCATGTCAGTTGTACGAAATATTTAACGGAAAGCAACAAAGTGGATTTGTATTCTATATGGAGTATATTTCAGTATGTTTTGGAGCATATAGTTGGTTACTTTTTTGTCTTTATTATTCAAAGAATAAGATAACAAAAAAATTTAAATCAATTTTTATATTAATATTGCCCCCGGTTTTCTTCTATATTTGTATTATAACAAACAAATATCATCAGCTCTTTGTTTATATTGAAAATGATATAAGAAGGTTAGGTGTATTATTTTATTTTCATTTTTTAGTATTCTTAATATATTCTTTTATAGGATGCTGGATATTACTTAAGTATGCATACCAAAGAAAAAGACAACAAAAAGTATTGTTATTACATTTAGTACTTGCTTATTCAATACCTATAACATTAACAGTAATAAACTGCTACGACATAATAAGATTTGACATTTTAAATAATGGCATATACATAAAGGATTTTGATATGTCTTCGCCCTGCTTTTTCTTTTTAATGATGTTTAAAGTAATCCTTTTTATAAAATATAGAATGATGAACCTCACTCCTATGGCATATGAAGAAGTTTTTGAAGGTCTTAAGGAATTGGTAATAATAATTGATGAAAAAAAGAAAATAAGGTTGGTGAACAAATCTTTTAAGAAGGAATTCAGTTCATTTTTTCTAAAATATAAAGAAATCAATTTTGATTTATTTATAGAATACTTAAAAATAATTGTATTAAACGAAAAAAATAAGAATAATTTTATAGATGCTTTAGCAGATGAAGTTTTTACAACAAAGAGTTTCGAAATTAGAATGGAAAATAAAAAAATATATTATGTATCAATAAAACCTTTGATTTTTTCACAAGAATTTTTAGGAAAAATAGTATCTTTTATTGATGTTACTGAGTATAATTCTCTAATTCATAAATATAACAAAAAAATAAAAGTACTTGAAAAGTTAAACAATAAAATACATAATGTTAACATTAATATAGAAAAATCCAATAAAAAGCTGGAAGAATATTCATTGAGTATAAAAGAGCTTGCAGTTGCCAAGGAAAGGAACCGTTTGGCACATGATATGCATGATACAATAGGCCAATCCATGTCTGTTCTTATTACTCTTTTAGAAGCAGGTAAGCTGGCATTTAAAAAACATCCTGAAAAAGCTGACAAAATGTTTGAAAAAGCAATTGATACTGCCAAAAATTGTTTGATAAAAGTAAATAGTTCAATAAATCCTGATGATTCTTATAGCCTACAAAAATATGATTTTATAAAAGAGCTTAACTCTATTATATGTGAGTTGAGAGATACAGGAATTAAAATAAATTTTAACCTTCAAGAGGGATTGGAACCTTGTAAAATTAATAATTCATATGTCATATATAGATTGTGTCAAGAAGCTCTTACAAATTCTATAAGGCATGGGAAAGCTACTCATATAGACATTGTATTTGAGAAGTATAATGATTTTCTGAAAATAAATATAAGGGACAATGGTAAAGGTTGCGAAACAATTAAGCTAGGGATGGGATTGGCAGGTATGAAAAATAGAATTGAAAAAGTTAATGGAAAAATAATGTTTACATCATCTGTAAATAAATATTTTGAGATTATTGCAAAAGTACCAGTATAAAGTTTCGAGCTGTGAAAATAGGTTTCCTCCACAAGGCTTCAAAGCCCGGTGATTCATTGCCTCAGTCAAAATTGATTTCATCTGCAACCGGTAATTTGAAGTTTTGAATAAATACTTTGATAAGAATATTGTTATTGGAACTCACGGTACAGCACTCAGTGCTATTTTGAATTATTTTCCTGTGATGGATTACTCCGAATAATAGACTTTCTACTTGATTTTGATGGGCTCAAATATGTAGGAAACCAAGAATTATTGATTTTGAAAAAAGATTTTCATGGCAAATCCAGATAATAAAGAGTTATTGCATATAGGCATAATTTATATTAAGATTAATGCAAGTTATTAAATGGTTTTTTGAATCAAGAAATATAGGGGGGCGGTCAAGTGTTCAGAAGATATTTATCGTTTAAGTTTGGAGATGTTCCTGTCGAAGAGATATTTAAATCAATATTTATTTTGGGTTTAATTCCTATTATTTTATTTAGGATAATAAGTATATTTGGTATTGACCGTTATATAAATGGTTATAGGGTAGTATTTGACCCTAGATTGATTTTGTCAGGATTTGTTTCCTTATTCTTTGTTTTAATCGTTATAGTAGCTTGGAAGTTAATCTGTGAATTATTTTACCTTGTTTTTAAGAGTCTAGAAGTATTTATAAGGAAAAACAGTTAAATTATAGGGCTATATATGATACAGAGAATAATTCTACAATGAATTCCATGTTGGAGAGTTACTCGATTTTATCAAAAAATAATACTGAGCAAAAAGATTGATATATAATATAAAAACATGAATAATGAGAATCACAGCTACAACATCTGTATTTGTATTATGATTGAAAATGTATTTTAAGTATGTTATAATGTATAAAATTACATTATATGGAACGGAGGCGAATTACATGGGAAATGTTAAAGTTTTTAAGTTTGGAAACAAGCTGATTATTTGTGGAGCAGCGAATATTTTATTTGGAGCGGTATTTTTGACTATTCTTTTAATAAATGCTTATTCATTACATAAAAATAATCAAGATATTAGAGCATTAATATCGGTGTTACTTGGATTTCTTATGTTTTATTTGCAGATTTATTCTGGTGTTTACAAGCTTAAAATGAAATATAGAACACGTCACATAAAGGTTTCAGATGAAACTATTTGGTTTGGTGAAGAAAAAATTCAAAAAGATGAAATTGAAAGTATTAAATCACCAACATATAATAACTATATTCAGATAAAAAGAACTCATGGCAAACCATACACGATTTCACAGGAAATGCTTGATAAAGATTCTATTAAGGAATTGAAGGCACTGCTTACAAAGTTTTAAGCTGTTTTAAGTATGAATACCATCAAGTAAAGGATTCTTTGAGTTCTTTTGAATTGTTAAAGTGGCATATTGTATAAACTTAGAGAAAATCCAACATAAATAAATTAATTAGGGAGAAGTTTAAAATGGAATGTAATAGTTTAGAAGAAGTTCGTAGTAATATCGATGAAATTGACAATCAAATAATTAGGCTTATTGCTAATCGTGGTTTATTTGTAAAACAAGCATCAAAATTTAAAAAAGATAATAACGATGTTAATGCACCCCAAAGAGTAGAATCAATTATCCAAAAAGTGAGGGAGCTATCAACTAAATATGGTGCAGATCCTGATATGGTAGAAAAGATATACAGAAATATGATAGCTGGTTTTATTAATATGGAGATGGTTGAATTCAACAAACACAAAGGGTTAAAATAAAGGTGATGCAGAAAGAAATGAATAATACACGTATTAATAAATCAAAACAAATTTTAATAAAAATAATATCAATTTCCGCTCTGTTAATATTTCTTGCATTTATAATTTATGTAATGTTTATATTAACTATATTTTCTGCCCCTTCTAATGAAAAAGACAATAATGATACTGCTAAAAAAATTTCTATGATTAAATGCACAGAAGAATGGGGACGATTAGCTGAACTTCCAGATTCTAAAACAGAATTTAATATCTATACCGAAGGTAATTCTTTCACAAGAAGCTTTCGTTGCAGTTTTTACCTTCCCAAAAGCGACTTAGATAAATGGATTAAGGAATCTTCAGGATTACAGGACGCAGAGATTAAAACTATTGATTCTTCAAAGAAAAGGTATATAATAAAACCAGGCAAAGGAGCAAATCATGCTGAGTCAACTATTGACTTTCAGAAATGCTATGTTGAGATTTATGTAAGCTGGAGTTGAAATTAGCTAAATACAGTGTGTATTTAATCATCGTGGACCATATTATTCCAATAACTAAAGCTCCGAGGCAAAGAGAATGTATAACTAGCTACGGGTCGAATCAAAACTCGCTACGCGAAGAAAAGTGATTCGACTAATCCTTCGCTTCGTTAACATTCTCTAAGCCTCTACGCAGATGTTATTTCCATAATATGTATCACAATTTAAATATGCACCTAAATACATGGTATAATGTTAGAAATATGTTTATAATAATAAAATATATGCTTATAAAATAGGAGGATACATACATGGAGAACAATGAAGTTAAAAATCCAATCGTAACTATTGAAATGGAGAACGGAGAAACAATGAAAATTGAGTTATATCCTGACATAGCTCCAAACACTGTAAATAGTTTTATATCACTTGTAAATAAAGGCTTTTATAATGGAGTGATTTTTCACAGAGTTATACCAGGTTTTATGATACAAGGGGGAGATCCTGAAGGAATGGGTATAGGTGGTCCCGGCTATACAATTAAGGGAGAATTTAGTTCTAATGGTTTTAAAAATGACCTCAAACATAGCCGTGGAGTATTGTCAATGGCAAGAGCAAGAGATAAAAATTCAGCAGGTTCTCAATTTTTTATTATGGTAGAAGATGCTCCACATTTAGATGGTGAATATGCTGCATTTGGAAATGTTATTGAAGGTATGGAAGTTGCAGATAAGATAGTATCTGTAAAAAGAGATAGAGCTGACAAACCACAAGAAGAGCAGAAGATGAAAAATGTTTCTGTTGAACTTTTTGAAAGAGAGTATGCTGAACCCGAAGTTATGTAATTTTAATTTGAGTCTGTTATATACTATTAGGCGGTTTCAAAAAATAACCTATACATTATTTAGGTCACAAAGCCCCTCAATCTAGATTTTTTGAAACTGCAGTTGACCAGTTTTTTTTGGTATCACCTTCTTCTCAAAATATATCTAGTGGTAAGATATTGTTCCTTTCTTATCACTGCGATATATAGCTAAATATAACAGACTTATTTTATTTAGCTATTTTGTATTGTACTGTGGTGCATATTTTAATTGTGATACATATTATGGAAATAACATCTGCGTAGAGGCTTAGAGAATGTTAATGAAGCGAAGGATTAGTCTAATCACTTTTCTACGCCAAGCGAGTTTTGATTCGACCCGTAGCAAGTTTACATTCTCTTAGCCTAGGTTGCATAGGCGAGCAGTGTAGCGTAGCGAAACGACCAGCCTCGGAGCTTTAGTTATTGGAATAATATGTCTCGCGATGATTAAATATACCCTGTACTGTGTTTTTTATTATTGTATTAAATCTTTTTTTTCGATATAATAAAAGTAACATTTCTATATGAAATCTGGATTTGAACATTGAAAAATCAATACAAATAGATACCTATTATTTGTTTAAATTTTTAGTAAGAGTCTCAAAAAACAAATCTATTATATTTTTTCTACATATCAAATAATATCTCTTATATATCTTTTTAGCAACACAAATATCTAAAAGAATCATTTTACAACCCATAATTCACAATAAGATTAGTAAAGAGGAATTTATAGTTTCAATCCTTTAAAATCATATTTTTTGAAACAATTGATCATTTGTTTTTTTGGAAATCACCTAATTCAATAAATAATAGAAATATTGTGTGTATTGTACTGATTTTTTAATGTTCAATCAACTTTTTATGTAGAAAGTTGAGTTAAATAATTTAATATTTATAGGAGGATTTTTGTATGAAAAAATTTATTCGTTTTTCAACAATGGCAACAGCATTGATGTTCTTACTTGTTATGGCTTTGCCTGTGAACTTGTATGCAGCATCAACAATAACAGTCGACTGGGATACTACTCATCAAACAATTGACGGATTTGGTGTATCAGAAGCATTCCATCAATCAAACAATATTGCACGTTTAGGTGAAACAAAGAAAAATGAAATCTACGAGTTGTTATTTTCAACAACTGATGGTGCTGGTTTTTCTATCTTTCGTTCAATACTTGGTGACGGTGGAACATGGGGAAATACAGATGATGGACCAAATAAAACAATGCAGCCATCAGAAAATGTGTGGGATTGGACAGAGTCAAATGATGACCAAATTTCTATGATTAAAGAAATTCAGTCTGAATATGGGATTAATAAATTTATTTACACTGTCTGGAGTCCTCCTGCTTGGATGAAAACAAATGGTTCAGTTGTAGGTGGTTCTCTTAAAACTGACAAATATCAAGCTTATGCTACATATTTAGCTGAGCACATAAAGAACTACAAATCAAAATTCGGTATAGAAATCACACATATAGGAATACAAAATGAGCCTGATCTTGAAACGTCTTATTCTTCATGTAAATGGACCTCTCAACAATTCGAAACATTTATGAAAGATTATTTAGTACCAACATTTGATGAAGAAAACATCACTGCAAAAGTTGTTATGGGTGAAAGCATGTCCTTTAATGAGCAATTTGCAGTTGATTGTCTAAACGACTCAGTAGCAGTTACAAGAACTGATATTGTTGGTGCTCATAATTATGGAAGTTCTTATATACCATTTTCAACAACAAAGGAAAAGGGAAAAGGTATTTGGATGACAGAAGTATCAGATATGAATGGTAATGATCTTACAATTAATGATGGAATGAAATGGGCAAAGCAAGTTCATGATTTTATGACTATAACGGAAGGAAATGCTTGGTTTTACTGGTGGGGTGCATGCTTTAAGACTCACAATGGGGAAGGCCTAATCCAAATGGATTTAAACTCAAAAAAATATAACGTTGGGAAAAGACTGTATACAATTGGACAGTTTTCAAGATTCGTAAGACCAGGATGGCAAAGAATTGAAGCGACAAAAAGTCCTGCTTCAAATGTATACGTGACTGCGTACAAAGATCCCGAAAGCGGAAAATTTGCCATAGTTGCTATGAACAATGGTTGGTCAAATCAATCCCTTACATGTTCATTAGAAGGTTTTGAACCATCATCAGTTACACCATATACAACATCAGATACACAAAATTTAGAACAAGGTTCAGATATAACAGTAAATGGTTCAAGCTTTAACTTTGACTTAGAGCCAAATTCAATAACTACATTTGTTGGTGGCGGTGGTTCATCATCAATAATGTATGGTGATGTTGACGGAAATGAAGATGTTAATTCTATAGATTTTGGATACATGAGAGCTTATCTTTTAGGAAACAAAAGTGAATTTCCAGTATCTAGTGGCGAAAAAGCTGCTGATCTAGATGGAGACGGAAGTGTAACTTCAATAGATTTTGGATATATGAGAATGTATTTATTAGGTAAAATACATGAGTTTCCAGTAAAACAATAGTTTTTTTACAATAATAAAAAATATTACATACTACAATTACATATTACATTTTTGTAGTATGTAATATTTTTTTGAATAAAAGCTGTAAATATAGTATAATTAAACTATATTTTTATGGTAAAGCACTTTACATTATAAATAACTGTTTATTTGGTGTTTTAAAAAGTTTTATTTTATTGAGGTTGAGGTCATATATAATGAATAAAGAATTTTTAGAAATACCTTATATATAATTATTATATTTTTTATTACTTTCAAGTTGTACATTTATTAAAAATATGGGAGGAGATCAAATGCTTGGTAATTTATTTAACGACCTATTCAATGAATTAGGTGATAGTTCTAATAGAAGATACAATTACACAAATAACACTGACTTAATTTATACAAAATTAAGTTCTATAGAAGCTAAATCTAAAGCCAAAGAAGCAAGTACAGAGGTTGCACAGCTAAAACTCAAAATGGAAAAGCTTATGATTATAACTGAAGCATTGTGGGTTGTTTTAAAAGAAAACACTAATTATACTGATGAAACACTAAAAGAAATAATTCGTGAAATAGATTTAAAAGATGGAAAGCTTGACGGTAGAGTTGCAGCAGAATTACCCGGTGAATGCCCAAATTGTGGCAAAACACTACAAAAAAACAAGAATGTTTGTATATACTGTGGTACAAAAGTTGAAGATCCAGATGTGTTTAGCAGATAACTATTTTTCAAGCCAGCAACAATAGGTTTGTTATAAATGCCATTTACTCCAATTACAAAGTTTTTTCGATTTTGCCTTATTTTTTATAACTTTCAGTACTTTTTTGTATTAAAATAAAGATAGTATAATTGTACAAGCTAGATTTACAATCAATTCTAATAATGTAGGAGGTTGATAAAATGTCAGGTATCTTTAATTTTTTTTTAAATGATGATGAACACTCTATATCAGAACACCTCATGAATCAAGCCGGTAAAAAACAAAAATCTTTTATTAAAATTGATCAAAATTCTTCGTTTGCAGAAGTTATTACGGAATTCAGGCAATTATATGACAAAGTAGAAAAACTTACAATGTTGTGTGAATCTTTTTGGATAGCTCTAAAAGAAAATACTAACTATACAGATGAAGATCTTAAAGAAATAGTTTCTGAAGTGGAATTAAAACACGAACAAGAAAATCAACCTAAAAAATGTCCTGTATGTAATCAGCCATTACAAAGAAATAAGAATGTTTGCATATACTGTGGTGCTAAAATAGAATTAGATAAGGATTTATTTGAATAAAATTTTTTTAAAGTAATTGTAAAGTGAAGGGCAATAATTTTTAAAATTAGATTGAAAGTAAAGATAGAAAATTAATTATCCAATTACGCGAAATAAAAACTTAGTTTTGAGGACTGGTGAATATAACCAGTCTTTATTTATTGTTAATTTTTCCGTTAACATCTTCGTATTTTTCAATGTATGACTTTATTATGAATTCAAATTGCTTATTAATTGACCTTGAATTTTTTTCTGCAATAATTTGAGATTTTTTATAAGTTTCTTTGTCCAATCTTAAGCTAAACTTTATTATATCCATATTTATAAACCACCTTATATAAATTTTAATATTATTATAAACGATAAAAAAAATTAATTAAAGGATTATATTGACTTTAATTTGACGTCATTATATAATATTATTATAAAGTCATTATGATATTAAAAAAATTTAATATTGTAGTCGATTTATTAAAGGTGTATAATTAAAAAAGAACAGGTGTTCGGAATAGGAGGGATTACTAAATGGAAGAAACTTGTATAGTGATATTCAGTAAACCATGGGCAATGACAGATGATAGAACAAAAGAACAAAAGGAAGGTATTACAATTGAGTATCTAATGACAGATAATTTGAAAGAACCTTGTAAAAATGAAGATGGGTCACGTGGTGTAAGGCATTGTAAACAAAGTATTCCAATAAGTAAGTTAGTAAAAATCAAAGAAGTACCTGCAATCTATAAGCTTAGATTTGGACTTAAGGTAAACAGTAAAGGAAAGCCAGAAATTAAACTTGAAGATTTAGATTATGTTTCAAAAATATCGTAAAGGATTGATTAGATGGAAACGGTTACTGAATCGGTATATAACGAAATGATATATAGGGAAATGCAAAATATTAGTTCCGGTTTAGAAACTGCAAATCTATTTCTTAATGTGATTGTTTGGGCATTTTTCCTTATAGTTGCTGTAATTGTTACATGGAGGTTACTTGTAATGATTATGCGTATTATAAGGGGTTACATACACTTTAGATTTTAAACGCTAAAGAAAGGAGGAACAACAAAAATGGGTGAAAGTTTACTTCCTGCAAGTGTTTCCGGTATGATAGTTGAACAGTCAGCAAATATTATACCAACTGTTGTTGCACTATTAGTGATTGTTATACCTATTTCAATGAGTTGTTGGGCTCTTGGTTTAGGTGCTAGAAAGGCAATTAATGCACTACAGCGAAAAGCAAGTAAGGCAATTGGCTAGTTTTTAATACTTAACCTCTATGGGTGGGTGATAATAATTCACTCACCCCATTTTAATGAATAGGAGGATTTTGAAATGTTTGAGAAGTTAAAGGAAATAATTATAAGAAAGTTGGAATCAAAAAATTTCAATTTTAAAAAGTTTATATTTACTTTATTTGTAATTGAATATATTTTGATTGTAATGTTGATTGCATGGTTTGAAAGTGTATCTGTTTATGCTGCAACTTCACATCCACAATTAACTGAGCAATATCAATATTATATAACAAAATTGAGGGACGATGGAAAATATCAATGTTATCTATTAGAACACAATCAATATGCCTTAGATGATTATGACCACATGTTTAATATAGGAGTAGGAACAACATTAAAAAGTTATTTAAGTGATGATGATATGCAAACTTGGGATTATGTTTCCACATGGAATGTAGCAAATGATGATTATTTTCATTGTGATAATGTATATGAAGCAAATTTTACAATATATGATTATGAAGATGAAACTGAAATAAAATATGAACCAATACAGGAAGGATATGAAGATTATTATATTGATGATAATGCAAATATTTTGGATAATATCGATTCATTATTAAGTTTAGAAAAAAGATATGAGTATAATTTGAAATCACAATATTTCATAAGGACATATTTACAAGGAGATGAAAGAATTTTAAATGAAGAACAATCATCACAAAATTTTGGTAATACAAAAAAAGACTCTGGAAGAGGTAGTATACTTATAGACATTATAGTTTTAGAAAATGGAAATTATCGCGTTGGTATATCTCTATCTGGAAATTTTTTAAAACAATTACCTTATGAAAATCACTATTTAATAATTCAACGATTTAAAAATAAATGTATGAGTCAATTTAATTCACAAAATCTTTTTGTGTTTCTTAAAGATATGTATGAGGAAATACTATGGGAGCCTATATATTATAACTATTCAAATAATGTAAATACAGATGAAATAATATCAAAATTTAATCTTAAATTTAAAAGAAATTTAACAAATGCAGGTGTACCAGAAACATATCAACTTGAAAATGGAAAATTAGATAAAGTTAGTACAAGTCAATTAGAATTAAAAAGTGATGTATTTGATAGATTATTAAATAATGTATATTTAGATGATAATTATGGTCTTGTAGATAATACTGATGTACCTGATAATGGATTATTTAAAAGTTATAATTATCCTTGTAAAAATTGTGACAATCATATCTGGTTTTTTGATTTAGACAATCCTTTATCATCACCAACACCAGAACCAACAATTACATCACCACCACCTGCACCATCGGGAACTGGAAACAATCCTTTAATAACTCCAACTCCATCATTGGATCCAAGCGCAACACCATTTCCAGAATTATTATATGATACTGACAATTTTTTTGATGGAATAGAAAATAGAATTGCACCAGGTGTTTTACAAGATTCATATAAAAAACTTTTAGATATGGATACAACTAGGGGTGAACCACCTGTAATTACAGTAAATTTATATAAATTAATAAAAGCAGCTACAGAAAATTTTGACCCAGATATGAATATTCCATTTGCAGATGAAGAAAGTCCTATAATTGATTTTGGTCTTATTAATGAAAGTTTCATGTTTGAAGAAAAAGGTATATTTGATTATTTTAGATTAATATTAGGTTTTGGAATGATTTTAATCACATTAAAACATTGTTATGACAAAGTTTATGGGGGTGCTATCCTTGATTAATGAAATTATTAATAATGTGTTTGGTTATATAATAGCAATATTTAATTTTTTATTACCAGCTCTACATATTCCAGATAATTTTATTAGTGCTATTGATGCAACATTTGCTTTTATGATTGGTATTTATCAAGGTGCAAGTTATTTTGTACCTTTAGATATATTTGTTGTATGTTATAGCACAATATTGATTGTTGATAATTTTTCATTAGTAGTTAGAATAGTAAAATGGATAATATCACTTATACCGGGGGTGGGATAAATGGAAGTTGTTACTTCAATAATTAAGATACTGTTATTAATTATTGTATTAATAATATTAGTTGTAATATCAATAGGTATAGTACAAGTTATGGATGTATTTAAAAGTGTAATTAAATCTAGAAAAAAACATAGAAAATTAGCAATTAAATATAGATTTTCAAGGCATATAAAATATTCTTTATTAATGAAGAAATATATTAAGTGTATCGATGTGATTAAATGGGTAATTTACGACATTATTAAAGGTAAACCAAATTTGAAACTTTTCGGTATATGGTGTTTTACAGGATACTTTGGTCAGGGAAAAACAATTGGTGCAGTAATGTATGCTTTACATTTAAGAAAACAATATGAAAAGATGGGGATTTATGTTCATATATATACTAATTTTGATATGAGGTTTCAAGATGGAAAAATAAAGTCTTGGGAAGATTTATTGAATTTACCAAAGTATACTATAGTTATTTTTGATGAGATTCAAAGTACTTTTACATCGCAGAGATTTAAAGAATTTCCTATTGAATTATTGTGGAAATTAACGCAGTGTAGGAAGCAACAATTATGTGTATTTGCTAGTAGTCCAGTATTTAATAGAATGTCAATACAACTAAGAGAAAATACTGATATTATTGTTAAGTGTAAAAATATATTGAGTTTAGATAGATGGTTCAACTATAAATTTTATAATGTAGCTGATTATGAAAGATATCAAGATAGTGAATTTAAGCTATTTAGAAAAGCATTAAGTACTTTAAATTGTGTTGCAAGTAATAGAGATTATGCTTCATATAATACAAGTGAAATAGTACAACGTATAGATATAACTGGTGAAAATAAAGATAAGAAAAAAAGAATATCACAAACAGATTTAAAAATCATTGAAAACAATTTAAGAAAATATGTTGAAAAAGAAATGAAAAAACATGCCGAAAAATAGCCGAAAAAGAGCGTAGCGTTTCGGCTTTTCGGCATGTTTTCTTTTTGATATTGTGACGTCACAATTAGCTTGAAATAATGCACTTAAAACAAGTTATTTAGATAATGATATAAACCCATTTTTGATAGTGCATTTGAATTTGAATTTCATAAAAAAAAGAAACCCCTAATTATAGGGGAATCTGTTCAAGTAAACTAAGAACTTCTTTTGCTACTTTTGTATTTAGTTCAATACCTTTGGATATATGATTGAAACCTTTGTACTTTTCTTTTTGTTCAACTAATTCTAAAAGTAGCGTGTCAACAGCCTCTTTAATAAAAAGAGCTTGATTTTTAGTTAATGTAATTTCAAAGTTATCATTTTCACCGTAATTACTTAAAACATGAATTTTTAACATTTTGATTACCTCCAATTTTTTTTATTGATAACTGTACAATCAACAGCTTAAAAGGATGACCCAATGCAAGAGCAAAGCCCCGAAGGGGTGCGTATAAAATGGAATGACCCGTTATTCATACTTCTTTATGCCGCACTCTTGCATGTAGAGGATTGATTACAATTAAAAGATAAAAAAAAGAGAACAGGTTTTGCAAAGTATCTTATAATTCGCAATAACCAACGGACGAATACTTGGAGTCCGTTGGCGAATTATAAGATGGTTAAAAAAATGGAAGTAAATGGAGTAGATAGGTCGGGTCTATGTATCACCCGACGAACCGCTCACTAGCGAGCGCATATTTTAAAATTTTAAAAAAATGAGGTGTTTTTAATGAAATTTATGAACCAAAAAAAACTTTATAGTTATAGTTATTTTCAAAGATGTATTGATTATTCTGAATTTAGAAAATACTTAATATTTTGGAGGTGTTATTAATGGGTAAAGTTGTAGATTTTGATTTAAAAGTATTCTTGGAAGGTCATACGAAAAAAATAAAAGAGGTCGAATTAAATCATGTAAATGATTATATGTACATTGGATATTTACTTTATGAAATTAGAGAGTTTAATTACTTTGAGGTTTCTGGATATAATAGCGTTTCTGATTATGCAGAAAAAGAGTTGCAGTTTGATAAAAGTTATACGTCAAGATTAATAAAACTTTGTGAAAGTTTTTCGAAAAGGACTAAATCAGGTTCACCTTCAATGTATTTAGACAAATATTATGAAGGTTTCAACAAATCACAACTAATTGAATTGTTGCGTGTACCAGATGAATATAAACATTTGGTTAAAAAAGATATGACTATAAAAGAAATTAGGGAATTAGTAAAATCAAAAAAAGAAAAAGTTGCGACGTCGCAACTCAAAATTGAAGGTGAAGAAAAAGAAGAAAATAACTTGAAAGAGTTGAAATGTGCTAATTGTGGGAAAACGTACTTTGTTGATGACAAAGTAAAAACTCAGTGGATAATAATTAATAATAAAGCTGTAGCAAGTTGTTGTTTTAAATTTGTATATGATATTGATTTAGTTAAAGAACACCAATGATAAAAGGGGGTAATCAAATATGTATGATACTGTTGTTGTAAAATCGCCACCAATAACAATAGAACAACGTGATATTTTAAAGAACTTTTGTAAAATGTATCAAAGTATTGATTGCTGTGATGGCGAGATATTCTATTGTTTTTATTCTGGACAATTAGACGGTTCATATGATTATAGAATAAGGATGAATATAGATAATAGGGAATGGATAAAGCCAGAGGGTTCATTGACACCAATAGCAATAGAATCAAATTGGTTTTTAAAAGTTGAGTGTAGTTTACACAAATTACTTTTAAATCATAATTGCTTTGGTGGCTCTGTTGATGTACAATCATCAATTAAGTATTTAATAAATTTTATAGAAAAGCATATAAATTTAATATTGCCTGATTATAGAAATTGGGAAGTAGAAAGAATTGATGTTGCTAAAATATTTGTATTTACACAACCAGAGATTTGTAAAAGGATAATAGGAAATTTACAAAATGGTTATTATTCACGTAGAAAGTTAAGGTCGTATGAAAACGGTGTAATGTTTTCAGGTTCTACTACAACAGATAAATTTTATTGGAAAGGACCCGAATTTAAAGCACATGATTATAAAAGACTAAATAAGTACATAGCAAAAGAAATTGATGTTATGCATAACAAAGATAAATCAGATTTGTATGAGCAAAGATTGATTATATTGAAAAGGTATATTGATAATGTTTTAGAAAGAGCAATGAGAACGTTACGTTTTGAATGTGAAATAAAACTTCGCAAACTTAAAGATATATTTGGCTGTGACATTGTAAATGTAGGGATGTTAAAAGACGATGTCTTACATGCTGTTATGGAAAAAGAGATGCGAAAGTGTATAAAGGAGGATGAAACGATGGATGTTGTTAGACGTTCGGACTTAGTACTTGAAAGATTAAATAAGGTGTACAATTTACAATTAGCAAACTGTTTGTATTCAGTATGGGCAAAGTTAGTTCAATTTGGTGAAAAAAGAGTTAGGGAAGAGTTTCCTGGGTCAACATTTAGGAGATATAAAAAGCAGTTATTTGAAGCTGGTGTTAGTTGGATTTGTAGTAATGTAAATTTAAAACAATTGTCTATAGTACCCGAAGATTTTACTTTTCTTAATGAAAAGTATGTTGATAATAGTGTAGATAAAGAGGTCATGAAGAAATTAGAAGAGGTTGCTTGATGTATAATATACCATTATATAATTGTTATTGGTGTAAATGTGCATGGTGTGTATTCGGTGGTTATTGTAAAGACCAAAAATGTTATTTGTGTAGACAGATAGACAAAAAAGGAAAAGTGCCATATATAAAAGAAAATTGCAAAAATTTTATTCCAGATACTTATGATAATAGAAAGCTCTTAAATATGGTACAACAATGTGATAGTTGCAAATATAAAAGATTTTATTATGATATAAAAAGGAGTGTTGAAAGTGGGTAAAACAGTAAAAAGTATAATAAAAAAACCTGTTAGTGGAACATATAAGTTTTCTGTGTTAGTTAGAGTACATGGTAAAGCACATACTGAAATATATGAAATAAAAGAAAATGATTATAATAAAGCAAAAGACTTAGGTTATTTTGATGAACATGGAAAAAATGAAGTATATTATGATTGGAAACCATCAATAGGCTCTGGAAAATCTGTTGTTGGTGGAGTAAAAGAAGTAGAAGCTTATAGTTTTGATGAAAAGTATGCATATGCACATGTTACAAGTGGTGAAACATATTCATTACCAAAATATCTATTTGACAAGATAGGTGAGAAAAAAAACATTTTAGTAGGTCGTAGAGTAAAATAATTAAAAATGTTTTGCAAAGTATCATAATAATAGCAATAACCAACGAACGAAATGTTTTGAGTTCGTTGGCTATTATTATGATACTAGGAAATAAATAACTACTAATTACGCGAAATAAAAACTTAGTTTTGAGGACTGGTGAATATAACCAGTCTTTATTTATTGTTAATTTTTCCGTTAACATCTTCGTATTTTTCAATGTATGACTTTATTATGAATTCAAATTGCTTATTAATTGACCTTGAATTTTTTTCTGCAATAATTTGAGATTTTTTATAAGTTTCTTTGTCCAATCTTAAGCTAAACTTTATTATATCCATATTTATAAACCACCTTATATAAATTTTAATATTATTATAAACGATAAAAAAAATTAATTAAAGGATTATATTGACTTTAATTTGACGTCATTATATAATATTATTATAAAGTCATTATGATATTAAAAAAATTTAATATTGTAGTCGATTTATTAAAGGTGTATAATTAAAAAAGAACAGGTGTTCGGAATAGGAGGGATTACTAAATGGAAGAAACTTGTATAGTGATATTCAGTAAACCATGGGCAATGACAGATGATAGAACAAAAGAACAAAAGGAAGGTATTACAATTGAGTATCTAATGACAGATAATTTGAAAGAACCTTGTAAAAATGAAGATGGGTCACGTGGTGTAAGGCATTGTAAACAAAGTATTCCAATAAGTAAGTTAGTAAAAATCAAAGAAGTACCTGCAATCTATAAGCTTAGATTTGGACTTAAGGTAAACAGTAAAGGAAAGCCAGAAATTAAACTTGAAGATTTAGATTATGTTTCAAAAATATCGTAAAGGATTGATTAGATGGAAACGGTTACTGAATCGGTATATAACGAAATGATATATAGGGAAATGCAAAATATTAGTTCCGGTTTAGAAACTGCAAATCTATTTCTTAATGTGATTGTTTGGGCATTTTTCCTTATAGTTGCTGTAATTGTTACATGGAGGTTACTTGTAATGATTATGCGTATTATAAGGGGTTACATACACTTTAGATTTTAAACGCTAAAGAAAGGAGGAACAACAAAAATGGGTGAAAGTTTACTTCCTGCAAGTGTTTCCGGTATGATAGTTGAACAGTCAGCAAATATTATACCAACTGTTGTTGCACTATTAGTGATTGTTATACCTATTTCAATGAGTTGTTGGGCTCTTGGTTTAGGTGCTAGAAAGGCAATTAATGCACTACAGCGAAAAGCAAGTAAGGCAATTGGCTAGTTTTTAATACTTAACCTCTATGGGTGGGTGATAATAATTCACTCACCCCATTTTAATGAATAGGAGGATTTTGAAATGTTTGAGAAGTTAAAGGAAATAATTATAAGAAAGTTGGAATCAAAAAATTTCAATTTTAAAAAGTTTATATTTACTTTATTTGTAATTGAATATATTTTGATTGTAATGTTGATTGCATGGTTTGAAAGTGTATCTGTTTATGCTGCAACTTCACATCCACAATTAACTGAGCAATATCAATATTATATAACAAAATTGAGGGACGATGGAAAATATCAATGTTATCTATTAGAACACAATCAATATGCCTTAGATGATTATGACCACATGTTTAATATAGGAGTAGGAACAACATTAAAAAGTTATTTAAGTGATGATGATATGCAAACTTGGGATTATGTTTCCACATGGAATGTAGCAAATGATGATTATTTTCATTGTGATAATGTATATGAAGCAAATTTTACAATATATGATTATGAAGATGAAACTGAAATAAAATATGAACCAATACAGGAAGGATATGAAGATTATTATATTGATGATAATGCAAATATTTTGGATAATATCGATTCATTATTAAGTTTAGAAAAAAGATATGAGTATAATTTGAAATCACAATATTTCATAAGGACATATTTACAAGGAGATGAAAGAATTTTAAATGAAGAACAATCATCACAAAATTTTGGTAATACAAAAAAAGACTCTGGAAGAGGTAGTATACTTATAGACATTATAGTTTTAGAAAATGGAAATTATCGCGTTGGTATATCTCTATCTGGAAATTTTTTAAAACAATTACCTTATGAAAATCACTATTTAATAATTCAACGATTTAAAAATAAATGTATGAGTCAATTTAATTCACAAAATCTTTTTGTGTTTCTTAAAGATATGTATGAGGAAATACTATGGGAGCCTATATATTATAACTATTCAAATAATGTAAATACAGATGAAATAATATCAAAATTTAATCTTAAATTTAAAAGAAATTTAACAAATGCAGGTGTACCAGAAACATATCAACTTGAAAATGGAAAATTAGATAAAGTTAGTACAAGTCAATTAGAATTAAAAAGTGATGTATTTGATAGATTATTAAATAATGTATATTTAGATGATAATTATGGTCTTGTAGATAATACTGATGTACCTGATAATGGATTATTTAAAAGTTATAATTATCCTTGTAAAAATTGTGACAATCATATCTGGTTTTTTGATTTAGACAATCCTTTATCATCACCAACACCAGAACCAACAATTACATCACCACCACCTGCACCATCGGGAACTGGAAACAATCCTTTAATAACTCCAACTCCATCATTGGATCCAAGCGCAACACCATTTCCAGAATTATTATATGATACTGACAATTTTTTTGATGGAATAGAAAATAGAATTGCACCAGGTGTTTTACAAGATTCATATAAAAAACTTTTAGATATGGATACAACTAGGGGTGAACCACCTGTAATTACAGTAAATTTATATAAATTAATAAAAGCAGCTACAGAAAATTTTGACCCAGATATGAATATTCCATTTGCAGATGAAGAAAGTCCTATAATTGATTTTGGTCTTATTAATGAAAGTTTCATGTTTGAAGAAAAAGGTATATTTGATTATTTTAGATTAATATTAGGTTTTGGAATGATTTTAATCACATTAAAACATTGTTATGACAAAGTTTATGGGGGTGCTATCCTTGATTAATGAAATTATTAATAATGTGTTTGGTTATATAATAGCAATATTTAATTTTTTATTACCAGCTCTACATATTCCAGATAATTTTATTAGTGCTATTGATGCAACATTTGCTTTTATGATTGGTATTTATCAAGGTGCAAGTTATTTTGTACCTTTAGATATATTTGTTGTATGTTATAGCACAATATTGATTGTTGATAATTTTTCATTAGTAGTTAGAATAGTAAAATGGATAATATCACTTATACCGGGGGTGGGATAAATGGAAGTTGTTACTTCAATAATTAAGATACTGTTATTAATTATTGTATTAATAATATTAGTTGTAATATCAATAGGTATAGTACAAGTTATGGATGTATTTAAAAGTGTAATTAAATCTAGAAAAAAACATAGAAAATTAGCAATTAAATATAGATTTTCAAGGCATATAAAATATTCTTTATTAATGAAGAAATATATTAAGTGTATCGATGTGATTAAATGGGTAATTTACGACATTATTAAAGGTAAACCAAATTTGAAACTTTTCGGTATATGGTGTTTTACAGGATACTTTGGTCAGGGAAAAACAATTGGTGCAGTAATGTATGCTTTACATTTAAGAAAACAATATGAAAAGATGGGGATTTATGTTCATATATATACTAATTTTGATATGAGGTTTCAAGATGGAAAAATAAAGTCTTGGGAAGATTTATTGAATTTACCAAAGTATACTATAGTTATTTTTGATGAGATTCAAAGTACTTTTACATCGCAGAGATTTAAAGAATTTCCTATTGAATTATTGTGGAAATTAACGCAGTGTAGGAAGCAACAATTATGTGTATTTGCTAGTAGTCCAGTATTTAATAGAATGTCAATACAACTAAGAGAAAATACTGATATTATTGTTAAGTGTAAAAATATATTGAGTTTAGATAGATGGTTCAACTATAAATTTTATAATGTAGCTGATTATGAAAGATATCAAGATAGTGAATTTAAGCTATTTAGAAAAGCATTAAGTACTTTAAATTGTGTTGCAAGTAATAGAGATTATGCTTCATATAATACAAGTGAAATAGTACAACGTATAGATATAACTGGTGAAAATAAAGATAAGAAAAAAAGAATATCACAAACAGATTTAAAAATCATTGAAAACAATTTAAGAAAATATGTTGAAAAAGAAATGAAAAAACATGCCGAAAAATAGCCGAAAAAGAGCGTAGCGTTTCGGCTTTTCGGCATGTTTTCTTTTTGATATTGTGACGTCACAATTAGCTTGAAATAATGCACTTAAAACAAGTTATTTAGATAATGATATAAACCCATTTTTGATAGTGCATTTGAATTTGAATTTCATAAAAAAAAGAAACCCCTAATTATAGGGGAATCTGTTCAAGTAAACTAAGAACTTCTTTTGCTACTTTTGTATTTAGTTCAATACCTTTGGATATATGATTGAAACCTTTGTACTTTTCTTTTTGTTCAACTAATTCTAAAAGTAGCGTGTCAACAGCCTCTTTAATAAAAAGAGCTTGATTTTTAGTTAATGTAATTTCAAAGTTATCATTTTCACCGTAATTACTTAAAACATGAATTTTTAACATTTTGATTACCTCCAATTTTTTTTATTGATAACTGTACAATCAACAGCTTAAAAGGATGACCCAATGCAAGAGCAAAGCCCCGAAGGGGTGCGTATAAAATGGAATGACCCGTTATTCATACTTCTTTATGCCGCACTCTTGCATGTAGAGGATTGATTACAATTAAAAGATAAAAAAAAGAGAACAGGTTTTGCAAAGTATCTTATAATTCGCAATAACCAACGGACGAATACTTGGAGTCCGTTGGCGAATTATAAGATGGTTAAAAAAATGGAAGTAAATGGAGTAGATAGGTCGGGTCTATGTATCACCCGACGAACCGCTCACTAGCGAGCGCATATTTTAAAATTTTAAAAAAATGAGGTGTTTTTAATGAAATTTATGAACCAAAAAAAACTTTATAGTTATAGTTATTTTCAAAGATGTATTGATTATTCTGAATTTAGAAAATACTTAATATTTTGGAGGTGTTATTAATGGGTAAAGTTGTAGATTTTGATTTAAAAGTATTCTTGGAAGGTCATACGAAAAAAATAAAAGAGGTCGAATTAAATCATGTAAATGATTATATGTACATTGGATATTTACTTTATGAAATTAGAGAGTTTAATTACTTTGAGGTTTCTGGATATAATAGCGTTTCTGATTATGCAGAAAAAGAGTTGCAGTTTGATAAAAGTTATACGTCAAGATTAATAAAACTTTGTGAAAGTTTTTCGAAAAGGACTAAATCAGGTTCACCTTCAATGTATTTAGACAAATATTATGAAGGTTTCAACAAATCACAACTAATTGAATTGTTGCGTGTACCAGATGAATATAAACATTTGGTTAAAAAAGATATGACTATAAAAGAAATTAGGGAATTAGTAAAATCAAAAAAAGAAAAAGTTGCGACGTCGCAACTCAAAATTGAAGGTGAAGAAAAAGAAGAAAATAACTTGAAAGAGTTGAAATGTGCTAATTGTGGGAAAACGTACTTTGTTGATGACAAAGTAAAAACTCAGTGGATAATAATTAATAATAAAGCTGTAGCAAGTTGTTGTTTTAAATTTGTATATGATATTGATTTAGTTAAAGAACACCAATGATAAAAGGGGGTAATCAAATATGTATGATACTGTTGTTGTAAAATCGCCACCAATAACAATAGAACAACGTGATATTTTAAAGAACTTTTGTAAAATGTATCAAAGTATTGATTGCTGTGATGGCGAGATATTCTATTGTTTTTATTCTGGACAATTAGACGGTTCATATGATTATAGAATAAGGATGAATATAGATAATAGGGAATGGATAAAGCCAGAGGGTTCATTGACACCAATAGCAATAGAATCAAATTGGTTTTTAAAAGTTGAGTGTAGTTTACACAAATTACTTTTAAATCATAATTGCTTTGGTGGCTCTGTTGATGTACAATCATCAATTAAGTATTTAATAAATTTTATAGAAAAGCATATAAATTTAATATTGCCTGATTATAGAAATTGGGAAGTAGAAAGAATTGATGTTGCTAAAATATTTGTATTTACACAACCAGAGATTTGTAAAAGGATAATAGGAAATTTACAAAATGGTTATTATTCACGTAGAAAGTTAAGGTCGTATGAAAACGGTGTAATGTTTTCAGGTTCTACTACAACAGATAAATTTTATTGGAAAGGACCCGAATTTAAAGCACATGATTATAAAAGACTAAATAAGTACATAGCAAAAGAAATTGATGTTATGCATAACAAAGATAAATCAGATTTGTATGAGCAAAGATTGATTATATTGAAAAGGTATATTGATAATGTTTTAGAAAGAGCAATGAGAACGTTACGTTTTGAATGTGAAATAAAACTTCGCAAACTTAAAGATATATTTGGCTGTGACATTGTAAATGTAGGGATGTTAAAAGACGATGTCTTACATGCTGTTATGGAAAAAGAGATGCGAAAGTGTATAAAGGAGGATGAAACGATGGATGTTGTTAGACGTTCGGACTTAGTACTTGAAAGATTAAATAAGGTGTACAATTTACAATTAGCAAACTGTTTGTATTCAGTATGGGCAAAGTTAGTTCAATTTGGTGAAAAAAGAGTTAGGGAAGAGTTTCCTGGGTCAACATTTAGGAGATATAAAAAGCAGTTATTTGAAGCTGGTGTTAGTTGGATTTGTAGTAATGTAAATTTAAAACAATTGTCTATAGTACCCGAAGATTTTACTTTTCTTAATGAAAAGTATGTTGATAATAGTGTAGATAAAGAGGTCATGAAGAAATTAGAAGAGGTTGCTTGATGTATAATATACCATTATATAATTGTTATTGGTGTAAATGTGCATGGTGTGTATTCGGTGGTTATTGTAAAGACCAAAAATGTTATTTGTGTAGACAGATAGACAAAAAAGGAAAAGTGCCATATATAAAAGAAAATTGCAAAAATTTTATTCCAGATACTTATGATAATAGAAAGCTCTTAAATATGGTACAACAATGTGATAGTTGCAAATATAAAAGATTTTATTATGATATAAAAAGGAGTGTTGAAAGTGGGTAAAACAGTAAAAAGTATAATAAAAAAACCTGTTAGTGGAACATATAAGTTTTCTGTGTTAGTTAGAGTACATGGTAAAGCACATACTGAAATATATGAAATAAAAGAAAATGATTATAATAAAGCAAAAGACTTAGGTTATTTTGATGAACATGGAAAAAATGAAGTATATTATGATTGGAAACCATCAATAGGCTCTGGAAAATCTGTTGTTGGTGGAGTAAAAGAAGTAGAAGCTTATAGTTTTGATGAAAAGTATGCATATGCACATGTTACAAGTGGTGAAACATATTCATTACCAAAATATCTATTTGACAAGATAGGTGAGAAAAAAAACATTTTAGTAGGTCGTAGAGTAAAATAATTAAAAATGTTTTGCAAAGTATCATAATAATAGCAATAACCAACGAACGAAATGTTTTGAGTTCGTTGGCTATTATTATGATACTAGGAAATAAATAACTACTAATTACGCGAAATAAAAATTTCGTGTAATTAGGGGTAGATGAAAATATTTAACTAACCTAAATCCTAATAATCCTTTGTTTTTTTTTAAGATAACCTAAACTGTTAGTAATGTAAAACTGTTTAAATCAAGTACTGCTTTGCAGGCTGTAAGTATATCAAGACCTATAATTGCATCTAAATCAATCTGCAAAACAATTCATCTCAAGTGTTACTATATAATATTCGAAAATCTAATTGGCAATTCTCCTTTTATGGTTTGAAATCTCACGACTTTTGGTCATTCTAGAAAAAGAGTCATTTACTTTAGATACTGTATCTTCATCAGTCAAAACAACAAGATAATCACCAGATTGAATTTTAGTATTACCCTTAGGAATAATCTCGTGCCCACTACGTTTAACTGCAACCAACAGTGAATTAGATGGCCATCTCACATCTTTTATCTCTTTACCATCTAGTACAGAGCCTAAACATATAGCAAATTCCAAAATCGACTTTCTTTCATTTCTTTCTACACTTAATTCAGACTGCTTCCTATGCAAAAATCTTTCAAGTAAAGATTCGTATATAGGCTTTGAGCCTAGTAGGTCAGCAATAATATAAGCTGTAATTGATACCATTGCAATAGAAAGAAGCATATTGAAAGATCCTGTCATTTCTGTTACAAGTATTGTTCCTGTTATTGGTGCCCTAACAATAGCTGTAAAATAACCTGCCATTGCTAAAATTATAAATGTGCTCAAAAAACTTTTATTAACATGTAGTAAGTTAACTAAAACTAAACCATATATGCCTCCTATTAGTGCTCCTATAGAAAGCAATGGAAGAAAAATTCCGCCAGGTGCCCCTGAACCATAACTGGTCATTGTAAATATAAATTTAACTAAAAATACAATAAGTAAAAATAGTATTGGCATACTTTCAGTAGTAACAAGAGAAACAATAAGTTCATGTCCACCACCTAATACATGTGGCAAACAAAGTCCTATAATTACAGACATAAGTAAAGGTATTATTATTCTAAATTCCTTAGGTATCCATTTCATTTTTTGATATAAATCTTGTGTTTTTAACAATGACTTATTAAAAACAACACCTAATCCCCCTAAAACGACACCTAAAATAATTATATACAAGTAATATTTTAAAGGTAGTGTAGATATATGCTTGAAGTCAAATACAGGTTTTAAACCGAAAAAACCTCTTGATACATAATCAGCTGATAGTGCGGCTGATATAGTTGAAAGCAATACCAAAGGCGAAAAATTTTTGTGTGCCTCTTCAAGTGCAAACATTACGCCTGCTAAAGGTGCATTAAATGCCGCAGCAAGGCCTGCACTAGATCCACTTGTAATAAGATATTTTTCTTCTAATTTTATTCTTTTAAATGTCTTACTAAACCCTTGACCAACAGCTGCTCCTAATTGAACTGAAGGACCTTCACGACCAAGAGATAATCCCGAACCAATTGATAATACTCCTCCTGCAAATTTTCCAATAATTACACGAAGCCAATTCATTTTTAGTTTTCCAAGTAGTTGACCTTCAACTTGAGGTATCCCACTTCCGCTAATCATTGGTTCGCGTTTAACTAAAACACCAACAATATAGCCAACTATAGCTAAAATAATTATCCATATAGGTATTAATTGGGGTTGGCCAGATAAAAATTCATATACTTTTACTAAAATCCCTGATGCTTTTTCAAGTAAAAATCTATATAATACAATTAAAAGTCCAGTTATAATTCCTATTGCAATACCTTCAAAAACAAGCTTTAGTCTAAAACTATGCCAATGAAATAGTGTGTTGTAAGTGTTATGTTTATTACTTTTATTCAATTTACAATGCGCCTCCATACTAACAATAATACAAAATTTTTATTTTAATATAATTTAAAAATACATACAATAATTGACTGATTACTCAGTCAATTTATTATATTAATGAGCTATTAAATCTGCTCATTGTGTATTTATCTTTTTTGAAATACTCCATTGTTTCAAAAAATACAACATTTTTATTTTACACCTTATATCTTAGAAAATCAAATTTTTATTTATATAAGGGTGCATATTTTAATAGTGAGCCATATTATGGAAATAACATCTGCGTAGAGGCTTAGAGAATGTTAACGAAGCGAAGGATTAGTCGAATCACTTTTCTACTTAGTAGCGAGTTTTGATTCGACCCGTAGCGAGTTATACATTCTCTTAGACTAGGTTGCATAGGCGAGCAGTGTAGCGTAGCGAAACGACCAGCCTCGGAGCTTTAGTTATTGGAATAATATGGTCCACGATAATTAAATACACCCTTTATATAAAAGTAAAATATAAAAGTTAAAAAGTTTTATTAAAGTTTACTTTTAGGATTCTTAAAGGAACGATTAAAAATAATAAGAAATTTTCTATAAACCAATAAAGGGGCTGTCGCACTAAGCAATTAGAGCGCAGCTCCTTTTTGTGTAAAAAATAAATCCCAGACTCCGAAAAGTCAGGGATTTATGGTAAAATATTTGTATGCTAAAACAAAATATTTTACAAAAAAAT
>Ga0207799_100091_pt1 | contig 111854 bp, 100 predicted proteins | sample TtanPargueraPR_4_FD_187742 | JGI IMG/M metagenome (GOLD analysis project Ga0207799, IMG submission 187742) | Aerobic enrichment media microbial communities from Bioluminiscent Bay, La Parguera, Puerto Rico - Tt and M2 (SPAdes) | ecosystem: Environmental > Aquatic > Marine > Unclassified ...
TGGCATCCACGGCACCGACGAGCCTGACTCCATAGGCGGCGCCGTGAGCCACGGCTGCATCCGGATGCTCAATGAGGATGTGGAGGAGCTCTACGATATCGTGCCACTGGGCACCAGGGTAACCGTCGCCGGGGAAGTGAATACCGGCCGCCTACTCTACCTGGGCGTGGAACCGGATTCCGACGTCGCCGATGTACAGTTGAAGCTCAATCGCCTGGGGTATTATGACGGCCCTATCGACGGGACATACGGGACCCAGACCCGGGACGCGGTGCTCGCGTTTCAGCGGGACTTTGGGCTTACGCAGGATGGTGTGGTGGGCAAAGACACAAATGACGCCCTGCAGCAGATGTCGGATATCCTGCTGGGCCTCACCCAGCCCTGATGACCAGCAGCGGAGAGAGCGGTCCCGGGACCGCTCTCTTCGCTTTATTACTCAGGCGTTCACGGCTGCTCCTCGATCCGATTTTGATCCCCTTTCCTTGGGGTTCAGTACCCGTTGGTAGGGCATCACCATATACTTCTTCATATCCCGTTCGATGCTCTCCCTGACAGGCGGGATAACGCTCAGTACGGCCATGAGGGCGTTGGTTATCCGCATCTTGATATCCCTTTGGGGGAAATCGTACATCCCGTGCCTGCGGTAGTATTTATGATCAGCCCGGAAGGGGAACCGTAGGGGCCCCCACATATCGTCACGAAATATCTTGTGGGCGCTTAGCCCCCGGCAGGTGACGGGGGGACGGTATCCGATAACGGCACGATCGACGGCATGCCGGGCGGTGTCGTAGAGCAGCGCGTCTAGATGAGCCGCGTTATGGGACTCGTCGGACACGATATCGGTGAGAGCGGCTCCGTCGAATTCGGAATAGCAGCGCAGGATCTCTTCCAGATTCTTTTCCTGGCTGATGGGACCCGATAGGAGATAGACCACCTGTTTACCGGTCATCTGGGGCTGATGGGTCTTGAAAAAACGCCGGTCCCAGAAATTCTTATACCTGGCGGAGAGAAACCGATCGACCATGGGCAGGGCGAATACCACGATATCCGCGTTTCCGATCCTTTCTTCGTAGATGGTTCGCACATCGTCCTTTCCGTCGTAGGCGCAGATGTTCTGGATGCCGCATTTCAGGCAACCCTGGCATCCCCCCAGGATCTTGACATCCGCAAGATCGATGATATCGGGAGTTTCTGTAAAGAAGGAGCAAAACCGATTCACTATTCCATAGAGATTGCCGTACTCCGCCAGTCCATCCGCGATCACCAGCACCTTCTTTCCGGCTGTTTCTATGGGCGAGTATGCTTCCGCTGACGGCTCAAACACAGGCGGGTCATAGGTGAGGGGCGCGAACAGACGGGCAGTGGGCCGTTCATTCGCCGCCGCATCCAGTATATCTGAGAAGAAATGGGTAAAGGCCGCCCGCTTCCCTTCGTCAAAGAGGTCCTGCATATGGGCGGAAAAGAAAGACACGTACCGCATCCCCATGTCTTCTGCGATCCCCCGGATATAATTGTGGGCCGTGTGGTCAAAAAAATGGATCGACGTACTGATCGCCGCCGCGTATTTATCGGCGAAGGCGTCCACGGCACCCCGCTCATGGACGAGCTCGATGAACCGCTTGTAATCCCCGTGGACCAGAAATACATAGAGGGGGAAGGCCCAGAGCACTATATCGCTTGCCCGTACCTCATCTATGATCGCTTTAAATGTATCGGCGTCCTTCTCCAATTGTTTGATCCGGCTGCACACATTCAGTATGGTAAACGTATGCGCTGGATATTGCTGCTCCAGATAATGGACGTACTGCAGGGTGACGCTCTGCTCACCCTTGGGGCTTCCGTTGAGTACCACGATTTTCATATCGGTTTTCCTCTCATTTGATATCGAGTTTGAAGTTGATATCCATTTCCTTGTAGTCCTGCCTGGATATCCATTCATGCAGCAGGGCGGTTTGGCCGCTTCGATACAGCGCGGAGCCGAAGAAGTCCGCGCCCACGTCCAAGAGTGTGTGGATGAAGAATGTATCCGAGGTGTCGGCAAGCATCCCGGCGCAGACCATGGCGGCCAGACCGTGGGTGAATACCGCCAGCTTATCGTAGATGGCGCGTACCCGGTCCGGTCCAAGCGTATCGGTATGGGACTCGCGCTGAAGGGTCATGATCCGGCTGTCGTTGAATTTGATAAGCATATGACTGAACCGGCTGCCGTTTAGGAAGAGCTCCCGGTAGAGGATGGGGTTCTCCCTGGCGTAGACCAATAGCCCAACGCCGACATTGAGAAATGCGTCATCGGTGTAGTCTTTGTCGGTGTACTCCATGAGCAGGTCAAGCGCTTTCTCCATCACGGCATCCCTGACTTCTTCCATGTCCCGGCAGTAGGTGTAGACCGGGGCGGTAGAGCAGCCAAGCCGGTCAGCGATCTTTCGCACCGAGAGGCCGGGGAGACCCTCCTCCCGGACGAGTGCAAAAGCGGCTCTAAGTATGTCTTCCTTGGTGTAGGATTGTTTTGGGGGCATGTGAACATCTCACTCCTAACAAACGTTATATAACATATGTAATATTACATGCGTTATATTATGCCGTTTCCACATCTTTGTCAAGGTTTTTTCAAAAAAAGAATATAATGGTTGCCAATTAACTATTCTTGAGATACAATGGTTAAAATTTACCTGCCCGAAAAGGGCGGAAAAATCTAAGAAGGAGGCAAAAGCATGGAACGCAAGATACTGGTACTGGACACGACCCTGCGGGACGGCGAACAGGTCCCCGGAGCCAAGCTCAATCTAGCTGAAAAGATCGAGATCGGAAGGCAGCTTAGCCTCCTAGGTGTCGATTATATCGAAGCCGGATTTTCCTCGTCTTCTGCGGGAGACTTCGCCGCCGTACAGGCCATCGCCCGGGAGGTGGGCAGGGCTGGCGGCCCCGGCATCACGGCATTGGGGCGCGCGGTTAAGAGCGATATCGACGCCGTATACGAGAGCGTCAGGGACGCCGAGAGGCCCATGATCCATATCGTGCTGGGTACCTCGGGGGTGCATCTCGAAAAGAAATTCAGGAAGACTCCGGAGCAGGTGATGCAGATGGGGGTGGACGCCGTGGCCTACGCCAAGTCCCTGCTCCCCGAGGTCCAGTATTCCCCCGAGGACGCCACCCGCTCCGACTTTGAATATCTCTGGAAAACCGTGGAGGCGGTCGTCAAGGCCGGGGCTACCATCATCAATATCGCCGACACCGTGGGCTACGCGGTCCCGGAGCAGTTCGGCAATCTCATCGGGCGTATTCACGAGCGGCTCATGAACCTGGACGACAAGGTTATTTTAAGCGTACACTGCCACAATGACACGGGACTCGCCACCGCCAATACCCTGGCCGCCGTGAAAAACGGTGCCAACAAGGTGGAGTGCACGGTGAACGGTATCGGCGAGCGGGCGGGAAACGCCGCCCTGGAGGAAGTGGTGATGGGTATCCAGGTCCGCAAGGACTATTACGGGGCGGGCACCGGGATCAATACCAAGGAGATCCGCCGCACATCCCGGCTGGTCAGCTCCCTCATGGGTCTCGACGTCCAGGTCAATAAGGCCATCACCGGGGACAACGCCTTTGCCCACAGTTCGGGCATCCATCAGGACGGATTATTGAAATCCGCCGACGTCTACGAGATCATACTCCCCGCCGACGTGGGGGTGGAGGGGATGGAGCTGGTCTTAACCGCCCGCTCTGGGAAGCACGCCCTCCAAAACGCTGTGGAAAAACTGGGATTCACCGTCAAGGACGACGCCGAACTGCAGGCGCTGCATACTCGCTTTTTAGAACTGGCCGACAAGAAGAAAGAGGTCTATGACGACGATCTCTATTATCTATTAAAGGAATACCTGGAGGAGAACGCCTCAAACGCCGGGCAGGAGCCGATCTCGCTCTGCCGGTTCGTGGACTTCCAGGTGGTGAGCAATACGCTGTATCCCACAGCCGTGGTGAAGATCATGAAGGGGGATACACAGATCGTGGAGTCCGCCATCGGCGACGGACCCATCGACGCCGTCTACAGCGCCCTTGGCAAGGCCGCCGGGGTGGAAGTGGAGCTGAAGGAATACAAGATCAACAGCGTCTCCCGGGGGGCCAAGGCCCTGGGGCGGGCCAGCATCCAGCTCGATCATGATGGCAAATCCTACTACGCCCGGGCCATCGATACCGATATCATCAAGGCCAGCGCGGTGGCGTTTCTGAACGGTGTGAACAAGATCTTATTGGAACAGGCATAAAAGGCAAAAACGAAACCGCCCTCGATCCCGGGGGCGGTTTTTCTTCACCTATAGTATACCACATCAGGCAATCAAAGAATAGACTACCATTCAGCCTCCAGACTTTGGTATGATGGGGAAAGATACATTTAGACGGTTGTTAGGAGGCGTTTCATTGTTCGACCGGCAGGAGATAGATCATCTCGCGTGGGTGCTCGCCTATATCGGGGAGATGCTTATAAAGGCGGAGGACGGTCTCGATACCACCATGGCGGAGATCCGGCGGCAGCACCGGGACACCTTTGAGAACACCCCCGGTGTATTTCACGACGTGGACGATATCGTGGAGAGCCTGTCCGCCTATATGGCCGAGGCCGAGTCGGTCCGGAAGGCCGCCGGTCTGCGCAAAAAGAAACATATCTTGATCCGGATGCAGGACAGTCCGTATTTTGGCCGCATCCGCATTCGGGAAGAGGAACACGGTCCAGAGGACATCTATATAGGCATCAGCACCCTGTGGAGTCCAGATGATGAGCCCGTGATCTATGACTGGCGTGCCCCGGTATGCAGCCTCTTTTACGAGGCGGAGCCGGGGGAAGTAAGCTACCATGCTCCCGCCGGGGATATCCCCGTGACACTCTCACTCAAGCGACAGTACCGCATCGAAAATGGCGAGATGAAGGCTCTTTTTGACACAGATCTCAAGATCGACGATCCTGTGCTTCAGGACATGCTGTCCCGCCAGACCAGCAGCCGGATGCGTACCATCGTCACCACCATCCAGCGGCGGCAGAACCAGGCCATCCGCACCGAAGGACCACGGCATCTGTTGGTCCACGGTCCCGCCGGGTCGGGGAAGACCTCGGTGGCCCTCCACCGGGCGGCGTGGCTTTTGTACCGGTACAAGGACACATTGACCCGGGAGGATATACTGATCCTGTCCCCCAATTCCATATTCAGCGATTATATCAGCGAGGTCCTTCCCTCCCTGGGGGAGGACCCGGTGCCGACCCGGACCTTTATGGAGCTGGTCCGTGGCAAGATTCACGGATACCGCCTGGAGGATACGATGAAACAGACCGAGGTTCTGCTTCGCGGCCGGGGCGGTCCCGCGGTAGAAACGCGTCTCGCCTCCATCGCCTACAAGAGCGGCCGCGCGTTCCTTACGGAACTGGACGCTTATGTGGACATGCTGGAAACGGACTGGCCGTATTTCAAGCCCATCCGCTACCGGGATATCGTGATCATGGACCTAAGAGAGATCAAGCGGATCTACGGCCGGACCCGGGGGAGCGTCAGCGCCCGGCTGGACCGGGTGCGCACAGTGGGGCTTGACCGCATCCACGAGTACCGCAAGGCACTGGCCCAGGAGATACTCGCGACCCTGTCTCCAGAGGACGGGTATGTGAACCGCCGTGAGATGCGCGCCCAGGCTCGATTGCGGGCCGCCCAGGAGCTGAGAGAGGTCCGTGACCGGTGGAGCGCCGACACCACCTTAAGCGGCGCCAGCGCCTACGTCGGCTGTCTTACCCGTATCGCGGAACGTGATATCCAGTGCTTCTGCCGTGAGACCATCCGGTATATTCGGGCGGGGAAAAGCCTGCGTGCCGAAGATATCGGGGCTGTGCTGTACCTCGCCGCCCGGTTGGATAGCGAGGGGCGGGACATGCGAGTACGCCATATCATCCTGGATGAAGTCCAGGACTATACACCCGTACAGCTTGCCTACCTGGCCCATGCCTATCCCCAGAGCCGCCTCACATTGGTGGGGGACATCAATCAGCGGGCACTGATCGGTAATCACCTCGTAAGTCTATCGGATATAGGGCTTGAGGAATTCACGGAAGTGGAGCTATCCACCAGCTACCGCTCCACCAGCGAGATCACCCGGTTCTGCACCGCCATACTGGGGGATACCGCCACGGGAACCATCCGGGCGGTAGACCGCCACGGTTCCCCTGTGGAGTGTTTACCCTGCGGGAACGGGGAGGACCTGGCGCGAAAGGCACAAGCTCAACTAGAAAAATGGGAGGATACCTACAGGTCCGTCGCCCTCATCACCCGTACCATGGATACCGCCCGGCGTCTCCACGAGCGCCTGTCCGCCGCCCACACGATCCACCTCGTGGAGGACGACCAGCGGACATTCGTCCACGGAGCGGTGATCCTGCCCGTGTATCTTGCCAAGGGATTGGAATTCGACGCCGTGATCGTAGCGTGTCCCAAGAAGGACGCCTATGATGAGGAGGAGCGGCTATTGTATTACACCGCCTGCTCCCGGGCGCTCCATGCCTTGTCCGTGGTATATGAAGGGAAAAACCTGTTTTTGGAGAATATACACGGTCATGAAGATCAAGCCCTCCGACCGCAGCCATGACGACTTTATCCTACTGGTCAGAGAACTGGATGCCGAGTTGTACGAGCGCTACGGCGGCATCATGGAGCATTACCACCAGTACAATGGCATCGAGCATATCCGCCACGCCGTCGTCCTGTCTGTAGACGGTGTCCCCGCCGGCTGGAATTTCTGAAACGCCATCATCCAGCCAGTATGGGAACATACGAAACGTCTGCGATCAGTACGCTGTATATATTTATCCCCCCGTTGTTACCGAGTTTTGTCCCTTCTGCAGCTTGGTAGCGGGGATGGTGAAAGACACGGTCGTCCCCTCGTCCATACAGCTCTCAATCTCGAAAAACACTTCGCCGTAGTATAGCCGTAGTCTTCTGTACACATTTCGTATCCCTATATTCGTGCTGATCTCCGCTTCGCTCTTTATGTTTCGTATCAGTTCATCCCGCTTTTCCGGATCCATTCCTTTCCCATTGTCCTTCACGCGCACACGCAGACCATCGGCGTGCACCGAGATGCCGATTTCGATCAATCCCGCGCCCTTGATCGCCTGGATCCCATGGACGCAGGCGTTTTCCACCAGAGGCTGCAGGCTGAGTTTGGGGATGAGATAGGACATAAGGCTCTGATCGGCATCGATACGATATTCAAATTTATCGGTGAAACGGAATTTCTCGATCTTCAAAAACATCTCGGTGAATAGGATCTCTTCTTCCACCGTGACGAGATCGTCTTTCCAGCTTAAGAGCCTTCTCAGGGTCTTGGAAAGGTACTTCAGCACATCGGCGATATCGGTATAATTCCTCTTGACCGATACCACCAGGAGCGCATTCAGGGTATTGAATAAGAAGTGGGGGTTCATCTGGCTTTGAAGGTAATTGAGCTCCGCCCGGACCCTCTCGAGGTCCAGGTTTTTTTTCTGCAGTTCGAGTTTGTAGACATCATTGATCAGAGTATCGATTTTGACAGTCATGACGTTAAAATTCTTGATGACGTCTCCGATCTCGTCCTTTCCCTCGTTGATCTCGATCAGATCGAACCGGCCGTCATTGAGTCGCAGCAGGTGTTTCGATAGTTTTTTCAGCCGATAGTTGTAGGACCGGACGATGACCAGGATGAGGAAGGTAGAGAAAAGGATGCACGCTCCAGCCAAGGGCAATACCAGTTTCAGGGTATCCTGCGTGGCGTTCGAGACCCGCTCCATATTGGCTGCGCCTACCAGTTTCCAGCCGCTTAGATACCCGGCAGTTCCCACTGCCGTCTCAAGCACCAGAGTGTCTTCATCGAGACTGACGGAATCAATCCGGATGAAATCCTGTACGCGGTTGAAGTCGTACAAATTGGCGGAGGAACATACGATATTATTGTCAGGATCCACGAGGTATAGATTTAGATACTCCGTCTCCCTTTTCATGATCCTCGATATCCAGTCCATATTGATGTCGATCTTGAGTATTTTTTCGTTGTTTCCCACTTCGGGATCTTCTCTCAGCACGCTTAAAAACGGGATCTGCCGTATGGGAAGGCTGCCGGTATACCATATATACGCCTGTACCAGAATCCTTTGCTGGGAAGACTCGATTGCCCTGTACCAGTCCGAACCCTTGATGGCATCATCGATGTAGTAATAATTTCCTCCATTTGAGATCGTCGGATTATCGACATAGAGCTTCAATCCGTTGATATAATTGTAGACATCCGAATACGTATTCAGCCTGTTCCGCAGTACGCTGTCGTAGGACTCATAATACTCTTTGTGGCTTTCATACGATTTGTCCAGGACATTGTATAGTACATTGTCGGTTGATATCGAATGACTGACCGCTATGCAGCCCTCGATGACCGACTCGATATCGGCCCTGGCGCGTTCCAGGGATATCCGGTAATTGTTCTGTTCCCTTTCGTCAACGATTTTCGCGAATCTTTCAAAGAAGACGGCATTGATGACGAGGATCGGTATGAGCAGACATACGAGATAGATGATAAGAAACTTAAAATTCAACGGGATATCATTGACCTTGTTAAAAAACCTGTTCTTCATCATACACTCCGTCAGACCGTATCCCTGAAAGCGGATGGCGCAAGGCTCGTGGCCAGTTTAAATTTATGGGAAAAATATTTCGCGTTCTGAAATCCGACCGACCGGGCAATCTCCTGTATCTGCAAATCCGACCGTCTCAATAGTTTTTTTGCTTCTTCCACACGGACCATGTTGAGATAATCGGTAAAGCGCATACCGGTTGACCTGGTGAAAACCTGACCCAGGTATATGGGATTCATATAGAATATCTTCGCGATATCTTTTAGCTTAATATTTCGATGATAATTTTCTCTGACATAGGTTTTGATTTCGTTTATAACGGAACGAGGATGTGATTGGCGGATTGTCTCCAGATACTCGGAAGCCCGGCGGCAATGGGCGAGATACGTTTTTTTTACCTCGCTCATTGTCTGGTGGCCCATTTCCTCACGAAGCCCCAGCGTCGTGCGGGAAAATTGATCCGGATCCCCGTCCATGTCGATGATCATCCTGATCAGTTCCAGATCAAAACACCGCAAGTGCGCGATGACTGATTCCGGAGCCTTCAGGTTTCTGGTAAAATAATCGAAAAGCTGGTCCAGGATTACCTCTGTCTTTCGATTGTCTCCGAGCCTGACGGATTCCAGCAGGGGGTGGAAATCATCGGCGCACAGATCCCGCTTCAAGTCCTGATTCCCGACATCACTATATAAAATGACATCACGAATGCCGTTATAGAATTTATAGCTCAACGCATACAACGCCTGCCTATATATCGCGGGAAAAGAGCATGGCCCTTTCCCCGCGAGGCTGACCGCCGCAGTGGGATTCCCTTTGGTTGTTTCTTTCAGGTCGCAGATAAGACCCTTGACGAATGTCTCCAGGTTACTGAAAAAAGGCATTTTTTCAGTGACCATGATACCGACCCTGCCCATATCGTCTTCAAAAAGATGGCGATGGAACGGCGAACCCAGTTTTCTCTCTATGAGACGTTTGACCCCGTGCTCCTTTTTTATCTCGCCTGGCTCACAATCGACCAATACACAGCGGACACGTTCCTCCTCATCCATATCGAGCAGCGTGCGTATCCTCTTTTGTAGGGATTCCTTCATCTCACCCTTGATAAGACGATTGATCGATTGGTTTGCGATAAATGACAGATGGTTTTTATCGGCATCCTCTTTTTCTTTTTTCTGATAAACTTTCGTGGCCATCTTGGCTGCCAATTTGTCGAGATCCTCATTGACGATCGGTTTCAGCAGGTAGTCGCGGACATGGTAGCGCATCGCTTCCTTCGCAAAGGCGAAATCGTCGTATCCGCTCAGTATCACAAATTCCGCCGTTGACCGGTAACGTTCCTGTGAGAGTTTGATCAAATCGATCCCGTTTAGGCCGGGCATTTTGATATCGGTGATGATCAGATCCGGCTCAGTGTGATTGACGGTCTCAAGGGCGTCTTCGCCATTTGAAGCCGTGTATACCGAAAAACCGTATGCGGACCAGTCAACCATGGTTGATAGTCCCTCCAGTACATACGGCTCGTCGTCGACGAGCAAAACCTTCAGCATGAAGACACCCTTTCGTGTAGAGGTGAGTCGACCGTAAGTTAGAAGTTGATATTTGCCAATACAATATATTATCCACTATATGGGTTTTAAATGTCAATATGACCGGATTTATGACGGAAGGATGATTACTAGCAATGAAAATATATCTGGGTAAATCAAAATCTTTCCCCCCGTGTTTTCGTACGCGTTTCTGTGTTCTTGGTATTGGTAAAGATAACGATTTACCGGTATCAAGTACATAGTGTGTATAAAAGCCTAAGCTTTTTGGGTAGTCAATCTGTAATTTCACAAATTGAACCCCCTACCGATTGAAAATATAATTTTTCACAGGGGAGAATGTATAACGTTTTTTCAAGCGTTATGTGTTCCCGTATGCAAAAAACATAAGGAGGAGACCCATGAAACGTATTGTTGCTCTATCTCTCTGTATGCTTCTATTGGCAGTGGTTCTGTTCACCGGTTGCTCAAATAGCAGTGGCGCCCCGGCGGAAGAACCCAACGCGCCGGCGGAAGAATCTCCCGCTGAGGAGACGGCGGAAGCGCCCGTTGAGGACATTACCCTGGATCTGTGGCACATCTGGACCACCGAGACAGACACACAGATTGACGCCCTCAATCTCGCCATTGACGCGGTTGCCGCCGCCTATCCGAACATATCCCTGGAAGTGACGGGAACGGAGACCAACACCTATAAAACCGTCCTGCCCACGGCCCTGGCTACCGACGAGGCGCCGGACATCTTCTATTATTGGGGAGCCGGTATGGCGGGAGCCGAAGTGGAGGCCGGCAATGTGCTGGATCTCACCGACTACTACGAAGGGGATGCCGAACTGCAGGCAAAGCTGCCCCGCAGCGCCCTGTACTACACCACCTTCAACGATCGTATCTACGGGCTGACCTTTCCGTTGAATCTGGGCTGTCTGTACTGCAATACCGAAATCTTTGAAGCCAACGGCGTGAAGGTCCCCGAGACCTATGATGAAATGCTGACTGCCGCGGAGCAATTGAGCGCGGCCGGAATCGTGCCTATGTCACTGGGCGGCGCCTCTCTGTGGCCGGTGCTGCACCAGATGGGCGGACTGTGCATCAAGGAAGCGGGCGCCGATGCCTGTAACGCCGCGCTGACGGGCGAAGGTTCCTTCAATACACCCGAATTTATCGAAGCCGCGCGCAAGTTCCAGGAACTGGCCGCCAACGGCATGTACAGCGACAGCGTCATGTCCGTCGACTACGACACCTCCTGCACCGCTTTCCAGAATGGCGAAGCGGCGATGCTCTTCATGGGTACCTGGGCCATCGGCGGTATTGATACGAGTCCCGCCAACGGCAAGGTCGTCGTCATGCCTTGGCCGGATCCGGGCAAGGGTCATGAAAATGACTTCTTCGGCGGTTCCGTCGACGCATTCTGGATCTCTTCCCGGACCGAGTATCCCGATGAATGCTGGAATGTGCTGAAGCTCATGACAGAGACCATGTCCAAGGAAGGCTACAAGCTCGGCGTATTCATGCCTATCTGGGATGTTTCCGATGTGGAGGCCGAAGTGTCCCCACTCTTCAAGGACGCGATGGATATGGCCTCGACTGCGGAAGGCTACACCCTGTGGTGGGATACCTTCCTAGGCAACGAGAAAGGCAACACGTGCAACGAGTACTGCTGCGCTCTTTTGACCGGGGAGATGACGCCCGAGGAGTTTGTCGTGGCGATGGATGCGTTGGTGGCGGAATAAACGCATTGCCCGATAAATGCACTGGCTAGTATAAATTACCAGCCGCGTTTTTAAGCGCGGCTGGCAATTTTATGGATACGGAGGGGTAAGGGTATGGACGGCCTGTCAAGAAACAACAAAAGACGATTGAATATATTTATGTTTATACTGCCCGCGCTGATTATCTATTGTTTTGTGGTGATCGTGCCCATATTTCAGTCCGCGCAGTACAGCCTGTATGAGGATTGGACCTGGAATAAAAATCCCCATGCCGAAGGGATCGAAAGGGGCTTCGGCAATTATGTGGACTTATTTGCCGACAAGAGTGATCCCAATCTGCCCGCGGGGCTCACGCTGAACAAAAACCCCTTTCCCCGGTCGGTATTGAACGCCCTTGTCCTTGTGGTTCTCTCGGTAGGCGTGCAATTGCCTATCGCGCTATTCTTCGCGCTGATGCTTTCCCGGGGCGTATGGGGAGAGAAATTCTACCGGACGGTGTATTTTATACCGGTGATCCTGTCGGCGGTGGTGGTGGGACTGATCTGGCAGAATATATACCGTACCGACGCGTACGGCACCGGCAGTATCGGACTGCTGAACGCCATATGTTTGAAACTCGGCCTGATAGAGAAGGAAAAACAGTGGCTTTTGGATACCGACTCCGCCCTGATGGCCGCCATGATCCCCATTCTATGGCAGTTTATCGGCCAGCACATGCTGATCATGTACGCGGGGGCAAAGGGGATACCAAAACAATTGTATGAGGCGGCCCGTATAGACGGCGCCACGGACCGGCAGATCTATATGAAGATCACCATCCCGTTGATGAAACCGGTGCTGAAGGTATCGGTGGTCTGGGCTGTGACGGGTTCGCTGCGGACCTTTGATCAATTGTTCGCGCTGCTGGGGCTGTACTCGATCAATGATCCCTACAAGACGGTGCCCAGTCTGCTGATGTACGAGCAGATACGGTACTTCAATTTCGGGGAGAGTTCGGCGATGGCGATATTTATCGTGGCCGAATCCCTGATATTGACCTGGGTCGTCAATAAACTCTTCGGCAAGACCGATGTCACGTATTGAGCACAGGTAGAGAGGAGCATCCAAAATGCTGAAGAATGATCAAAAAAGACATATACCATTTACCGGAAAACTCCGGTGGGTGTATCTGATACTCTGTATAGGGGCCCTGATCGGTTTTTGCCTGCCGTGGGCGCAGCTCACCGCTTCCGCCGCGCCGGGGGAGCTGGGCCCGACGTCTCTGCTGCGGATAGACCAGATCATCCGGCAGTCGGCGGAGTATACCGCCAAACACGACTTAGGGGTATTCGGCGCGATGGATCTGATCGCATCCCTGCGGCTGCTGTACGCGATCCCCGTCATGGCCGTATTGATGATCGGCCTGCTTTTCACCCGGCTCACCCAGTTAAAGAGGATCATGACCCTGTTTTTCGGAGGGCTGCTCATCGCGGCGCCGTTTTACGCGAGCATCCTGGTGAAGCAGAATCTCGGGCATATTGCGGAAGTCGCCCTGTATAGGTCGCACATAGGGGGGCTGGTGTGCCTGCTCGCGGGGATCGGATTATTCGTGATGCTGCGGCTGGACCGGGAGGAGAAGGAACTCGCCAGTGATCTGTATATCGAGAAGGAAGAGCGGCTCAACGGGATGTACCTGTCGTTTTCGATCGCGTCTCTATTGTGTCTGTTTCTTCCCTTTGTCCGGATACTGATCCCGGTGGGGCTGAAGAGCGTGCAGACCTACGCCATGTCATTGATCGAATTCATCCGCATCGCGGGGAATATCGATGTCATCGCCTTGTTTTCCCATTTTGGGGAGCCGGTTTCTCTGGGGTTCACGGCGGTCTTTTACCTGATCCCGGTATCGGTGCTGGCCACCGTCCTGGGCGTGCTTATCAAGAATCGTCCCCTGCGCCGCGTATCGGGGCTTATTAGCGCGGCCCTCATGGTCGCCGCGCCGGTGACCATCATCACCGCGTTGTCAACGCGGCCAATATCGAACAGATCTCCCGGATCAAAATGCACTACGGCGCCCTCGCGATATTCATCCTGGGCGTGTGTTTTTTTCAGACATTTGTCTCCGACAAGCCGAGAAGCCAGATGGATTTCGAGGCGCAGAGTATGGCCAATCACAAGATAAGCTATATGGCGCTTTCCGCTCTGTCGTGTGTTCTATTCGTCCTGCCATGGGTGGGGCTGACGGCCCCCGTGGCAAATAGCCTGGGACTCTATGGCGGCGAGATAGTCCAAGGGATGTCCTGGCCCCTGAACGGTCCGGCGGCCGTCGGATATACGGGCGCCTTGGGCAATATGCTGTACCTGATACCGGCGGCGGCCGTCGTCACCTTCCTGTCCGCGGCGCTGCATTGGCATACGCTCAAGAAGATCTCCGCCGGCATCGCGGGGGTATTGATGAGCGCGGGACCCGTCTGGCTGTATGTACGGCTCCATGGGATGTACGGCGAGTCAGGTATCGTCAAACTGCGTATGATGAGCCTCTTGATGATCGCGGCGGGTATCGCCCTTCTGATCACGCTATTGACTGACAGAAGGACCGAGATCAGCCTGAAGATCGTATGGGGAAGGGTCAAAAAGTCCTTTGAAGGGATTATCACGGCGGGATTCGCCGTGATCCAGCTGTACCCGCTGGTCTGGATGGTGTTGGCTTCTTTCAAAAACAATTATGAGATCTTCTCCGGCAAGGTGCTGGCGCTCCCAAGCGTGTGGCGATTCGGCAATTACTCAAAGGTGCTCTTCGGCGCCAGGGGTGACGAGACGGTCCGGATGGCCATCGAGCGGGTCATGCGCCGGGAAAAGGATATGACGCTGTTCAAGTACATCATCGGGAGCAGCGCGGAAGGGAATATCATCCGCTATTTTATGAACAGTACCTTTATCGTGATCATCACGGTGCTGGCGGTGGTGATATTCGGCGCCATGGCGGCATACGCCATCTCCCGGATCAAGTGGAAGTACAGCCGTATCGCGTTTATATTCTTCCTGCTGGGGATGATGATCCCGGTCCATGTGGCGTTGAGCCCGCTGTACATCACATTCGCGGGCATAGGGCTCATCGACTCCCTGTGGGGGCTTATCCTGCCGTATATAGGATTCGGACTGCCATTGGCCATCATCGTATTGTGCGGATTTCTAGAGAGCATACCCTATGAGATCGAGGAGTCGGCGACCATAGACGGCGCCAGTATCTTCAAGACGTTTTTCAGTATCGTCATGCCCATGATGATACCGGCCGTCTCGACCGTGATCATATTCACATTCCTTCAGTCGTGGAATGAGCTGATGTTCGCCACGTCCTTTATACAGAGCGGGATCAAGCGGACCATTACGGTCGGCATCAACTCCCTGGCGATCTCCCAGTACAATACCGAGTACGCCATGATATTCGCGGGGCTGGTGATCGCGTCCCTGCCGACGATCATCCTGTATCTCATGAGCAGTCAGCAGGTGCAGAAGAGCCTGATCGTGGGCGCTGTGAAAGGATAAGAAAAGGACTCGAAGCGCGGAGACAGGAGAGGGATGCGTTACGCATCCCTCTCTTTTTGATCAGGGGTAAATGACATAAATCCGCGGACCCGATTCTATGGCCGCCGTTTAACTATCACAAGTACTTGAGAACAACAACGCCTTTAGCATCTATCGTTATTGTTTCATCCCGTATCTCCGCTCTTTTCAGCATATCGTAATACCCGCCATCCGGCAGGGATACCGGTCTTTGCGTATCTGTGTGATTGAGTACGAAAAGATACCGGTGTCCGTCTCCTTCCCGGACCGTCACCTCGATCCTTTCCTGGGGAGGGATCAGCGGCTCGACCCCCTTGGCCCGGCAGTAATGCCGCAGCAGTTCCACGATCAGTCCGATTTCGGGATCGGACGCGACATAGACCGCCCGCCCCTCGCCGTATTCGTTTTCCGTCACACAGGGGTGCCCGGCGTAGAAATCGTCCTTAAAGGTCGCGAGCACGTTGGCCCCCTCTGTATGGAGGATGTCACACAGCAGGCCGCACTCGTAGTTTTGGGTGATGATCCCGGCCCCGGCGGGGACCATTTGGTTGCGCGTATCCGGGTACAGCGCGTCGGTTTCCTCCACCCATATTCCCAGCAGTTCCCGAAACGCCCCGGGATACCCGCCCAGGCGGACCAAATCGTATTCATCGACCAGGCCGCTCATGAAGGTGGTGAAAAACTGCCCGCCCCTCCGGACAAACCCCTTGATATTCTCTATCGCGGCGTCGTCCACCATGTACAGGCAGGGCGCGATGACCAGTTCGTAGGGGGCGAGATCAGAGGACGGATGGATGATGTCCACCGGGATGTGCATCTCATAAAAAGCCTGATAGTATTTCTCGATCTGGGGGAGGTACGTAAGATCGACGCTCGGCCCGCTGGAGTATTCCAGCGCCCACCAATTGGGATAACCCATCATGATCGCCGCTTTTGCCTTGATCCGCGAACCCAATATCTCATCTCCGAGACCGTGCAGCTCCCCTCCGAGCCGGGACAGTTCCCGCCCGATCCGGGTATCCTCGTGACCCGCATGGGGGACCATGGCCGCGTGGTACTTCTCGCAGGCGCCCCGGGACTGCCGCCACTGGAAAAACAATACGCTGTCAGACCCGTGGGCCACGGCCTGGTAGCTTTGGAGGCGCATCACCCCCGGCCGTTTCAGGGCGTTATAGGGCTGCCAGTTCTGCTGGTTGGGCGTCTGCTCCATCAATAAAAAGGGCTCGCCTTTTTTGATCCCCCGGATGATATCGTGGCGCAAAGCGATCTGGTGGGGCCTATGGGTATTGGAGGGGTAATTGTCCCAGGCGGCGATATCCATATGCTTTCCCCAGGAAAACAGGTCGAGATAGGGCACATCGATCCCCCATATATTGGTGGTCACGGGGATAGAGGGGGTATGGCCTTTGATCGCCTCCTTTTCCTGGAGAAAGCAGGCGAGCATACTGTCCGAAATAAACCGCTTGTAGTCCACGGCCATTCCCTGAAAGAACGTCCCGTCCCTGCCGCCCAACGCCCCCGGGATCAATTCGGTCCGGGCGGATACCACATTGATCTCGTCCCAATCGGTATAGGTGTGCCCCCAGAATGCGGTGTACCATTTCTCATTGAGGTTATCAAGCGTCCCGTACCTATCCCGCAGCCATTCCCGGAAGCTCGCCGCGCAGGTCTCGCAGAAGCAGGGAGTGCCGTATTCGTTATTCACATGCCAGAGCAAAAGTCCCGGGTGATCCCCGTACCGTTCGGCCATCCTCTCCGCGATCCCGGCGGAGAATTCCCTGTACCGGGGGCTGTTGGGGCAGAAACGTGTCCTGCCGCCGGGCCTGCATTTTCTACCGTCCGTATCCACGGGCAGTATCTCCGGATATCGTTTCGTCATCCAGGGGGGCGGGGCGGCCGTGGGCGTCGCCAGTATAAAATGGATCCCGTTTTGATACAGGGTGTCCAGGATGCGATCGAGCCAGGCGAAATCATACTTGTCTTCGTCCAGCTGCAGCTTCGCCCAGGAGAATACCGGCAGGGTCACCGTATTCACATGGTGGACCTTCATCTGCCGGATGTCCTCCGCGAGACAGTCCTCCGGCCATTGGTCGGGATTATAGTCCCCGCCGTACAGGAATGCGTTCGGCTTATCGTGGATCATAGCTGTCTCCTCGCTGTGTCAGTGGTCTACCCGGCCCCAGATCTCGATCTGGGTGAGGCCGGGGAAGGGGGAGGGCTCATCGGAGGGGATCAGGGTATGCAGCCTGACCCAACAGACGCGTTTTTCCCCGAATCGAAAGCTTTGGGGCAGGGCGGTTTTCTCAGGACCGACCGTCTCCGTGCTACCGTCGGAGAAATCCAGCGACGCCCGCACCCAGTAATTGTCATGGGGAAAATCCGCCCGCAGTATAAGCCGCACCTCGTCCACCCGGCAGGGCGCCCCCAGGTCGATGGTGATAGCCGCATTGGGATTGCGGTTGATCCCCCAGCTCTGGTAGGGGTAGTCCCAGTGGTACGCGTTGGCGCAGATGCCGTCGATGGCGTTTCGCGGGATAAAAATAGCCTCTTCCCGGGGCCCGATATTGTCCGAGACGTGGGGGTAGCAGTCCTTCGTACCGGGGGTGTCGTAGGGGTTCAGGGCCAGATTGCGCCTGGCGTAGACCCGCTCCTCCCCGGCCTCCGCCGCGGTGATCATGTGGCAGTCCCCGGAAAAAGACTTGGGGGAGTAGGGGACTTTATGTGTGTTGAAGGGAATGGGAAACCGCAGCGCGGTGCCCTCCATGTAGACGACGGCGGGCAGCATCGTATCCTCCAGCCGGATATCCCAGAAACACCCGGGGGTGTCGGTTTCCAGCAGGATACAGTCCCCCTCCTCGTACGGTTTCGAAAAGACCAGGATCGGCCGGACATCCCAGCCTGTCCCGGACCGGACCGACCCTGACGCAGTACATACTGACAATCTGCACGTTGGCATTATACTCTCCTGACTTTGTGGTTTGATCAAGTCCCCAGCCGCTGCATATACTCGCTGGGGGAGATCCCCTCCACCTTCTTGAATACCTTGCTGAAATAAAAGGAACTCCCGAACCCCAATCTTTCGGCGATCTCGTAGACCCGCAGTTCCCCGGTGGCCATCATCTCCTTGGCCGCGCTGATCCGGGCGGAGGTGATATATTCCACGAATCCCTCTCCGGCGTATTTGGAGAAGAGCTGGCTTAGGTAATTGGGACTGAAATTAAACACCGCGGCCACCTCCTGGAGGGACAGCCGTTTATTGAGGTTCTCCTGGATGTAGGCCTTGACATTGGCCACCACATGCTCCTTGTAGCTTTGGCGGCGGGATTGCAGGAGTTCCCCGCACCCGTCCCGGAGGCGGCGGACCCAATTAGCGATGCTGTCCGTGTCCTGGAGGTGATAGAGCCCCCGGTACCCCTCGGGATCGTCACTGAATATCTGCTCCAGCAGTTTCTCTCCTTCCGGCAGCAGGGATATGGCCATGTAGAGTATATTGCTGGTGATATCCAGTGCCGCCAGCGGGTCGCCGGGATGATCTATAAAGGCATCGGCGATCAGCGTCAGCGCCTCGTGGAGCGAACCGGTGTCCATCTCCTCAAATGCCTTGCGGATCTTGAGCCGGATCTCCTGCATCTCCGCGATATGTTCGGTGCCGGCGTTTACGCCGGCTTCGCCGCAGAAAATGACAGGATTATCTTCGGTGGCCTCCCGCACACAGCGCCGTGACAGCCGGTAGCTGATATGGAGCTCACGGGGGGTTTTCACGACGCTCCCCAGGGAAGCGCGGAGGGATACGCTTACATATCCGCGCAGTATGGACGTGGTTTGCGCGAGGGCTTCCCGTACCAGGGCTTTATGTTCATTCGCCGGGCCCGTGAGGCAGAACACCACGGCAAAATGCCACATGTCCAGGGGGACCACATAGCAGCGGGCGTATTTGGCGAGGGTTTCCCGGACCAGCCGGATGACGCTGGCGTAGAAGCCGATCTGATCACTGCTTGTATCCGATAGTTTTGCGGGGGCCGCGATCTCGCAGCTCGCCGCCAAAAAGCCGTCTCCGGTCAGATCGATAGCGAGATCGTCCCGCTGGGCTTCGTACATCTCTTCCCGGTCGAATAAATTGTTCAAAAGCCGGATGAAGAACTTTTCCCTTAGCGCCTGCATATTGCTCCGGACCAGCGCCATGGAGGCGGGGGTATCGGTCCTTACGCGTCTGACTGTCTCCAGGGCGTTATGGATCGACCGCCCCAGGGTTTTCTCGTCCAGTTCTATTTTGACCAGGTAGTCAACGACATGGGCCTTGATGGCCTGGCGGGCGTAACCGAAATCCTCGTAGCTGGTGAGCATGATAAAGACAGGCAGGGGGCCGTACCGTTCGTGGCACTCCTGGGCCAGCTGCAGACCGTTTTTGACGGGCATCTTGATGTCGGATATCACGATGTCGGGCATATGGGCGTCGATCAGCTCCGCCGCCTGCTGTCCGTTGCGGGCGGTACCGATGATCTCGATATCCAGCGCCTTCCAGTCCAGTATGGACTGGACGCCCACACAGACCAGGGGCTCGTCGTCTACGATCAGAAGCTTATACATTGTATGCACTCCTTACTGGGCATGAGGCCTATTGTCGATCATTGCTCATAGGGGATCGTGATGGTCATCCGGGTATAGACGCCCTGTTCGCTCTCCGCCTGGAGACCGTATTTCTCACCGAATACATGGCGTATCCTGTCGTGGACGCTCCGTATGCCGATGGCGGAGAGCATCCTGGTTTCCAGTGTTTCCGCTTGATGGTTGTTGATACCGGCCAGTATGTCGGTGGGTATCCCGACACCGTCATCCCATAATGAAACGATCACGTCGTCGCCGCGCCTTCTTACGGACAGCTTGACGGTACCCCGTCCCTTGGGCTCGATCCCGTGGGATATGGCGTTTTCCATGATGGGCTGGAGTACAAACCGGGGGATCAGGCACCCAAGCAGGTCCTCGTCGTCGATATTTTTCTCGAAAACGATGGCGCTGCCATAGCGGTACTTCAATATCACGAAATAATCGTCCAGCAGGTCGATCTCGTCCCGCAGGGCCACTACCTTTCTTAAGTCCTTGGACACGGTCTTTAGCAGACGGGACAGCGCCGTAGTCATCTCGGCGATGCCCTCGGCCTTCTGTAGGGTCGCCATCCACTTGATGGCCCCCAGGGTGTTGTACAGGAAATGGGGGTTGATCTGGCTCTGGAGCATCCGGTATTCCAGCTCGCGTTTTTGCTGTTCGTCGGCGAGCCGGTTTTCCATCAGCCCGACGACTTCCCGGGACAGTTTATTGATGCCCCTGCCCACTTCGCCGATCTCGTTGTCCGACTCGATATCCGCATCAGCCGAAAAATCCCCGGCGGCGATTTTGTCTATCTTGTGACGGATGCGGGCGATGGGGATGCTGATAGTCCGGTTCATATAGATGATGACGAAGACCGACAGCAGTACGATCAGCAGGCAGATCCCAAAGACCAGAAACAGCCAGCTGCCGGCTGGGGGCAGCGCCCGCCTGCTGTCAAATAGCTGTGTGAGTATCACGCCGTCCCGGATCCGGCAACTGACGGCGTCCATGCTCTCCCCGTCCGCGGTCTCGACCTTGTTCGCCGTGATATCGCTTGACGCGCCGGCCACGGCCTGTATGATGGCGCGGGGGCTCTTGACGGCGGTAAAGTCATTGCCGTCTATGCGGTACACGTGATCCCCGATGGTCAGGTACAGCATGGCTCCCTCGGGGAGGGTGTAGCCCTTTAGATTGTCGCTCACCACCGTGGTGTCCACGGCCATGTAGACGGTGCCCAGCACCTCGGTACTGGCGGGGGCGTACACCGGCGCCAGTATATTGATGACGCTGACGGCCTTTCTCGAGTACGGGTCCACCGTGATATCATAGATATGCGGGCCGCTCATCAGTTCATACCCTTTGATGGGGGAGGGGGAGTTCTCGTCCAGGAAGGACAATGTGCTGTCAGAGCTCTTTCCCCCCGTATGCAGCACCTGGGTCTGGTCGTTGCTGATGATCAATACCCTGTTGATATAGCGGCTGGCCCTGTTGTTGCGGTATTCCTCCCGCAGCCTCTCGAAGCTCTCCACGGCCTGGATGGGGTCATCGTCGGAAGCCAGATACCTCGCGGGCGGGTTGACCCCCTGACCGCACCAGTTGGCCAGGGCAAAGGCCTCGATCAGATCCCGGCCGATGGTCTGCCCCACCAGATTGAGGTTAAACTCGGTGGACTGGAGGCTGGTTCGCCATTGATAATTGTATATGAGGAAATAACTGAAGGACATGACAAGGACCGTGATGGCGAGGGCAAAACACACCATCATGGCTAAGATCCGTGCCTTCACTGTTTTGAAAATGCGTTTCACCATATACTCCCGTATACACAGTTCATCGGATAGGGATAAGGGGAATGGCGGTGTCATGAACCCGTATATTTCGTATGTTTCTATTTTAATAGTAAACAGTTCAAAAAACAGTGTCAACCGATGGGGTATATTTACCTAAAGCTCCGAGAAAAAGTATATCCTTTTCGAGAATAATTACATGGTATAGTGTAAAGTACAAAAGCTTCTGCAAATAGTATATGTTTTGCGTGGGATATTGCATTAACAGGCCGGGGCGGGCCGGATAGAATGAATACATCACATCTGTCTTATACACTCGGTCGACAGAAAATACGAGAAATAGGAGGAGTCAGAATGAAAAAGGTCATCGCATTAGTGACAGTTCTGTTATTATCGCTAGCCGTGTTCGCGGGCTGCGCCAATAACCAGAGCAGCGCGCCGGCGGAATCCCAGGAGCCCGCGGCGGCCCCCGCGGAATCGGAGAACCCTCCGGCTGAGGAGGAAGCCGAGGCTGAGCCTGTGACGCTGAAATGGTCCATATGGGATCTGGACCAGACGGCCTACTACCAGGCCATCATCGATGGATATAAAGAGGTGGCGCCCAATGTCACCATCGAGACCGTCGATCTGGGGAGCAGCGACTATATGAATATGCTCCAGACCCAGCTGGCCGGCGGCGCCGATTTCGACGTGGTTACCATCAAGGACATTCCCGGCTATGCCAATCTGGTCGCCACCGATCAGCTCGAGCCCCTGGATGACTTCATCGCGGCCGAAGGCATCGACACCGGCCTGTACGGCGGCACTACCGAGCAGGTGACCGTGGAGGGTCAGCTGTACCAGCTCCCCTTCCGCAGTGACTTCTGGGTGGTCTTCTACAATAAAGACATTTTCGACGAGATGGGCGTTGACTATCCCACCAACGACATGACCATGGCGGAATACGACGCGCTGGCCCGCAAGCTGGTACACGGCGAGGGCAACGACAAGGTCTACGGCGCCCATTACCACACCTGGCGCAGCGCCGTGCAGCTGTTCGGTATCCTGGACGGCCAGCACACCGTGCTGGACGGCGGCAGCTACGAGTGGCTGAAGCCCTACTATGAGATGGTGCTGAACGAGCAGGAAGACGGCGTCGTCATGGATTACGCCACGGCCGTGTCCACTTCCAGCCATTACCGCGACCTCTTCTACAATAGCAAGATCGCCATGATGAACATGGGCACCTGGCAGATCGGCTCCCAGATCATGGCCGTCAAAAACGGCGAGACCGACGTGGCCAACTGGGGCATCGTGAAATACCCCCATCCCGAAGGGATCGAAGCGGGCACCACGCTGGGGACCATCACGGGTCTTGCGGTGAGCAAGAACGCCCCCAACAAGGACGCCGGGCTTAAATTCGTCGAATGGGTCTGCGGCACCGAAGGCGCGAAGGTCGTCGCCTCCACCGGCACCATCCCCGCCATACATACGGCGGACGTCATGTCCGTCATCAGCGGCACCGATGGATTCCCCGCCGATGACAACAGCAAGGCCGCTCTAGAGACGGCCAAGGTCTACCTGGAAATGCCCCTGCATCCCCAGGCGGGCGAGATCGAGGTCGTGCTGAACGAGGAGCACACCGAGATCATGAACGGCTCCAAATCAATCGACGACGGACTGGCGGCCATGCAGCGCCGTATCGACGAGATATTGGGTAACTAAGGGTTCTGTATAAAGGAATACTGCATGCCGACGAGCGGGGCGGGCCATATACCCGCCCCTCTTTCCTAAAAAATACGGAAAGGACGAGGAACGTTGAATAAAAAAGCTGGCGCCCCAAAAAACCTGATCGCGTACTCATTCATACTGCCCAACTTCCTGGGGTTTGCCGTTTTCACTTTGGTGCCCATGGTGTTTTCGCTGGTGCTGTCACTGGCGGAATGGAAGGGCGTGGGCGCGGTCAAATTCGTGGGACTTGAAAATTTCACTCGACTCTTTGCGGACGAGGCGTTTATGCGCGCGTTGGTCAATACCGTGGTCTACACCGCCCTGACCGTGCCGCTGACCATCGTGGCGGCCCTGGCCCTGGCCGTCCTGTTGAATTCCGAGATACGGGGCCGCAATTTCTTCCGTACGGTTTCTTTCTTTCCCTACGTGGCGTCTTTGGTAGCGGTCGCCATCGTATGGCGGTTTCTGTTCAGCCCCGCCGTGGGGCCGGTGAACATGATCCTTTCCAATCTGCTGGGGAAGGCATCCACCGATATGCCGGCCTGGACCAGCGCGACCGGACCGGCCATGTTCTTCGTGGTATTCTTCAGCGTGTGGAAGAACATGGGCTATTACATGGTTATCTACCTTGCGGGGCTCCAGGGAGTGAACGCGGACCTCTATGAGGCGGCGGCGTTGGACGGGGCCAATAAATGGCGGCAGTTCCGCCATGTGACCCTGCCCCAGATCGCTCCCACCACATTCTTCGTGCTGATGATGCTGGTGATAAGCTCCTTCAAGGTCTACGATATATTCCTGAATCTTTTCGCCGGAGGGGACAATCAGCTCTCCAACGCCACGAGGGTTATCGTGTACCAGATCTACAATACCGCGTTCCGCGGTCTGGATTACGGGTACGCCAGCGCCATGTCCATCGTGTTGTTCGTCATCGTGCTGGGCGTCACATTGATCCAGTTCCGCGGCGAAAAGAAATACAGCCACTGAAGGGGATGACATCATGGTAGGAGAAAAGAAAAGATCACCGGCGGCAAATATCGTCCTGTATTGTATACTGGCGCTGATCGTTATCATCACCCTGATCCCCTTTGTCTGGATGCTGTCGGCTTCTTTGAAGGCCAACAAGGACGTGTTCAACTTTCCCTTCGTGCTGGTCCCGGATCAGCCCCGCTGGGAGAATTACAGCGAGATATGGTCCAGGATACCCCTGGGGACATTCCTGTTGAACACCCTGAAACTATCGGTCATCGTGTCCATCCTGCAGGTGCTGACCTCCAGTTTCGCGGCCTATGCCTTCGCCAAGCTGGAATTCAAGGGCAGAAAGGCGTTATTTCTGGGCTATATCGCCACCATCGCGGTGCCCTGGCAGGCCTATATGGTGCCCCAGTTCATCATGATGAGCAAGATGGGGCTCAATAATACCCATATGGCCATCATCTGCCTCCAGGCGTTTTCCGCCTTCGGGGTGTTCATGATGCGGCAGTTCTACCTGAGCATACCCCATGAATTGAGCGAGGCGGCCCGGATCGACGGACTCAGCGAATACGGCATATGGTTTCGGATCATGCTGCCCAATTCCAAGCCCGCCGTCACCACCCTGATCATATTCACGTTTGTGAACACATGGAACGACTTCTTAGGTCCCATGATCTACCTGACCAAAACAGAGCTGAAGACCATCCAGATCGGCTTGCGGATGTTCACCACCCAGTACACCTCGGACTACGCCCTTATCATGGCGGCCAGCGTGGTGGCGCTGATCCCGGTGCTGATCATATTCCTCTCGTTGCAGAAGCAGTTTGTCAAAGGCGTGGTGACCTCCGGTATCAAGGGATAGGGATATATGGAGATCAAATCGTTTAACAAGCCCCATATTACGGATGTGCAGGTCGGTGAGGCGCTCTCTATGGCAATAGCCCAGGTGCGCCGCGACCTGCCTGCCTTTACGTACCGCTGTCAGAATCATTCCAGCGTGGACAATTTCTACCCGCCCTGTGACAACGACCAGTGGACCTGCGGGTTCTGGCCCGGGGAGATCTGGCTCGCTTACGAGCGTACCGGTGACGATGACTTCAGAAGATCCGGGGATATACTAGTAGACAGCTTCCTCGACCGCATACGGAGAAAGGTGGAGGTGGACCACCACGACATGGGGTTTCTGTATACCCCCAGCTGTGTGGCGGCCTATCGGCTCACCGGCAATGAAAACGCCCGGAAGGCGGCGCTGATGGCTGCTGACCAACTGGTCAAACGGTTTCAGCCCGTGGGGCAGTTCATCCAGGCCTGGGGGGAATTGGGCGCGAGGGATAACTACCGCTATATCATCGACTGCCTCTTGAATCTCCCCCTGCTGTATTGGGCGGAGGGGGAGACGGGGGACGCCCGCTACGGCGATATCGCCCGCCGCCACAGCGCCACCTGTCTCCGTTACTCGATCCGGGAGGACGGCAGCACCTTTCATACCGTCTTTATGAATCCCGAAACGGGTGAATTCGACCGCGGCGAGACCTGCCAGGGGTACCGGGACGATTCCAGCTGGGCCCGGGGGCAGGCCTGGGCGGTGTACGGTACGGCATTGAGTTACCGCTACACCGGAGACCCCGCGTATCTGGACGCGTTTTGCCGGGTCCTGGCCTATTATCTATCCCGCCTGCCCGGTGATCTCGTCCCCTATTGGGATCTGATATTCACTGACGGGGATGATGAACCCAGGGATTCTTCCAGCGGGTCCATCGTCTCCTGCGGACTCCTGGAGATGTCCCGGCAGGTTGGGCATGAGGAAGCGGGTCAGTTTCAGACGCTTGCCCGGCAGATGATGTATTCCCTGTGGACGGACTACAGCGTCCGCGACCCCCGTATATCCAACGGACAGGTGCTCCACGGCACCTACAGCAAGAAAAGCCCCTACAATACCTGCACCCCCGAGGGGGTGGACGAATGCGTCTCCTGGGGGGATTATTTCTATATGGAGGCGCTAACGCGCCTTTCGACCGAATGGGACCCCTACTGGTAGAGATGGAGAACGATATGAAACCACAGGATTTTTTCAATCAAAAGGATAAGCGATTTTTCTTTCGCGACCCGGCGAAAGTGGCGGCCTACGTGGGGGAGCACTGCCCCCGGGAGGCGGCGGGGGACATCGCCGCCGCCGACGAGGTGGCGGCCCAGCGGTTCATGTTCACCCTGCGGTGGGACATGGAGCGTACCCGTGAGCCCGTCATGTTCGACGGGGATATCGATTGGCTTCATCAGCCCGGGGACGATCCCGAGTGGGTGTACGCATTCAACCGGATGCGGTTCTGGATCTGCCTGGGGCAGGCCTACGCCCTGACCGGGGACGAGAAATACGCGCAGGCGTTTGTCAAGCAGATGATGCACTGGGTGGGCACGGTAAAAAAGGACGACCCGGATTGCGCCAAGGCATGGCGCAGCATCGAGGTGGGACTGCGGCTGGAGTACTGGCTGAAGGCCATCCAATACTTCAAGAACTGTCCCGCTATTACCGGCGAGGTGATCGACGTGTTCATCGGGAGCGTCACCGAGCAGGCCGAGTTCATCATGGGCATCTGGGACACCTACAACCTCATGAGCAACTGGGGGGTGCTGGCCAACCACGGACTGTTCCTGGCCGGGGTCATGCTGCCTGAGACAAAACGGACCCGGATCTATACCGTCGAAGCCGCCCGGCGCCTCGCCGCCGAGATCGATATGCAGGTGTATCGGGACGGCAGCCACTGGGAACAGAGCCCCATGTATCACAATGAAGTCCTCCATTGCTTCCTGGACGTGGTATTGCTCGCCCAGCGATGCGGGATCGATCTGCCCCCGGTTATCGGGGAAAAGACACTCTCCATGTGCCTGTATGACATGAAGAGCGCCAAGCCCGACGGCGGCGAGCCCATGATGGGGGACAGCGACGACATCGATCAGCGGGACCAGATCAGTAAGGGCGCCGTGATCTTTCGCGATCCTCAGCTCAAGGCCCGGGGGTATGAGGAACCCGACTTCGATACCATATGGGATATCGGGGAAGAGGGCCTCGATATCTATCGGGGGCTTTCTCATGAAGTACCGGAAAAGGCGGATTTCTTCCTCTCCGACAGCGGCAACGCCTATCTGCGGAGCGGATGGACAGAGGCCGCCACATGGGTGCATTTTCAGTGCGGCCCCCTGGGGGCGGGCCACGGCCACGCCGACAAGCTCCATGTGGACCTGACGAGCAGGGGGGAGGACATCCTCACCGACGCGGGCCGGTACACCTATGTCTTCGGGGGGGACCGCGTCGCGTTCAAGGAACTGCGGGCCCACAATACCCTCATGGTGGACGGCCATGACCTGTACGTCTGCCGGGACAGCTGGGAATGCGACCGGCTCACCCGGGGGGTGAACCAGCGATTCTACGCCGATGACCGGTACGGATACGCCGAGGGGGGACACCTGGGATACACGGCACTGCCCGAGGGCGTCTATCTAAATAGGCGGGTGATATACATCAAGCCGGATATACTGATCTTGGCCGATGAATTCTACACCGCGGGTACGCACCGGTACAACCAGTTTTTTCATTTCGGGGAGCAAGGGACCCTGACACAGGAGAGCCGGGACAGCTGGACATACCTGGGGAAAAAGGCGCGGGCGCAGATGCGCTTTCTCTCCCCGGAGATACGCTCACGCGAGATGGATACCCGGGTTTCCCGCCACTACAACGAGTGGACTCCGGCTAAAGGGATCGAGACCGAATTTTCAGCGGCGGGGAGCGGGTGCGCCTTTACGGTATTGGGTGTTTGTGACAGCGCCGACAGCGGCGCCCTCACTGTGGAGAAGCTCCCGGTGTACTCCAATTTCAAGCATATCCAATTCACCGATGCAGAGATCGAGGCTTTGGAGATCCGGTTTAGGGGACAGCACAGTATCGTTGTGATCGCCCACCGGGAATACGCCAGTCCCACCGACACCTTCCTGGCCGGGGGGTGCGTGGGCTTCGGGAGCGCGGTGGTGTTTGATCTTTGCCGGGAGGAGATCGAGACGGGCACCGTATTGGCCTGGTAGTATTATCCGCTTCGGCCATCCTCTTGACCGCTGATGGGCGCATGATTTCCCGCGAAAACAATAGGACGCGACGTCCTGTTCCTATACTCATTTCGAGTGCTACAAAATACACGGCAGGGCGCGTCCGGCCGGGCGGCGTTGCGGAAGGCGGCGCTGGAGAAAGGTCGTGGGACCAGACTCAGATTTTTACTATTTACCGTGTTTCTTTTTCACCCGTATAGATTTATAATCACCGCGAAAGGGTGGCCCCTCCCCGGAGGAAGTGCAACAAACGTCGTTCAAAATCGTTTTGAAACGCCTATGGATGGGCCGTAGAAAATATATAGTCGTAAAGCCCCCATTTTCGCCAACGAGGCATGGAAATCCCGGTATTTATAGGCACATCAGCGTTTTGAGAGAAAAACAACCCCACTTAGACCTATGGATTGTAACCACAAAAAGTATACAACTTGCATGCCGTAATTGGTTCGGGCGTTTTCGCCCCGTATGCTGAAAGCGTGTGTGCCGGCTGCCCTCAATATATAAAGGGGATAATCTTGTATTTCACTTTCTCGGTGTACTGGTCCCAAAGATCTCCGTATTTTGCCCTGCAGACCTTGTCGTCATCGGCCTGCCGGGAAAACATAAGACCGATATAGTACGCCGGGTACAGCCACACCATCCAGATCCCAAAGTATCCGGGGGCAAGGGCTACGGCCACGGCCTGGATGATCTCTCCGAGATAGTTGATGTGACGGCTCGCGCCCCAGTAGCCATTGGCGAGCAGACTGCATTTGCCGTCGCTGAGCACTTCCGGCTCTATCCATAGAAATTTCCTGTCAGGCGCGGTCTTAAAGAAATACTTCTGCATATTCGCGCCGCGGGTAAAGACCCAGCCGAATAGGAAGAGCGCGCCAAAGAGGGCCGTCAGCCACGCGGGGTGGCCGGGATTGGGCAGATGGGCGGTAAACCAAAGCGAGACGGAATAAAAATAGGGATAGAACGCGAGGCAGCCAAATCCCAATTTGAACCCAACGCGTTCAGCGATAAAATCATACGTCCACAAATGGATCTTTTCGAATATCAGATAATCAAAGCAAAACCATGTCATCATGGCGCAGCCGAGAAGAAAACCATAGTTTATGTGTTCGACATTCATGATATGATACGCCGCAAAAGACAGGACATTTAATTGGAGCATGACGGCGCCGATCAGATATAGCCACAGCTTCGAGTCGATGAGCCCGTCCTTGGGCTGCGGGTCCTTCGCTCTGCCAAACCATAGATCAGCCAGGAACGGCTTGCCGGTGGAGGGATATTTGCTGACGATATAAAGGGAATAGCCCAGTCCGATCGTGACCGCGCCGATAAGGCCCAGCCAGCGGGTTTCGTACAGCCATACGTATGGGACTATATCTAGATATCCAAGCAGAAACCAGACGAGTATGCTTGTCCAAAGAACATATTTCCCATTGATCCTGTACTTCATTGTTTCGCCGGTTATCTCATTCTTCACATATCCCTCGGTCCTTTTGGCCGGGATGATGAGGTGCAGAAGCGTGATGCCCGCGTACGCGATTAGGGGGGTGATTAAACCTAAGAATAATTTCATGATAAGCCTCCGGTGTTTTTCGACATTATGGCGATGGCCGCTTTTCTGCTCAATACACGGGTCAGTATAAAGCGGCCTATTTTATTGATCACGCCGGGCACGACGATGGGGCCCCTTCCCAAAGCTTTCAGGGTCTGTACAGCGACTTTATCGGCTGTCAGCGTTCCGGGGGCGGGTTTGGTCTTTTCAGCGTTCTGATAGCCGGGCGTGAGAACGGCGCCGGCGCAGCAGGCAAGCACGTCGACGCCATGGGGCTTTAGTTCTTTCCAGAGACCTTCGGCTAAAACGGCGTTGAATGATTTTGTCGCCGCGTACGCCGCGAGTTTCGGGCTGCCCTGGACCCCGGCCAGAGACGACATCAGCACGATGCCGCCACGGTTTTGCCGTATCATCGGCGCGGAGAGACGTTTTGTGAGCAGCAGCGGCGCCTTTGCATTGACCGCCGCGGCAAGGGCCAATTGATCCTCGCTCGTGTTTTCGAATAAACCAATGGGAGCGTACGCGGCATTGTACACAAGCAGACCAACTGAAACGGCAAGACCGTCAATCATTTTTTTCACATTTTCGTAATCCGCCATGTCAGCCGTTATGGAAATGACATCTATCCCATATGTATCCGTAAGCCGGGCCGCCGCCGCTTGCAGCAGGTCTTGTCGACGGGCGATCAACACCAGGTTCAGCCCCCGCCGCGCGATCGCCTCCGCGAAGGCGAAGCCCAATCCGTCCGAACCCCCGGCGACCAACGCGTACGGCCCGTATTTTTCTTTGAACTGTGTCGTATTCATATGATAATACCTTGCTATAAAAACAACTATGAAATATTGCGGATTCGCAATGACGACCCCGCCAACCCTTACGAATTCTATTTTACGTGTAGTTCCGGCTTTAATCAACTAAAATTGCTGGCGGATCAGTATTCTCTGTATCATTCCGTGAAAGCTGGGCGCATTGACAGCGGCTTAATTTTCTTTGACCCCAAATCGCTTTTTTCTCTTTCTATGCAAATCCGCGGGGATGTGGTAAGATCATATTGGTCATGACCAAATACCAGAATAGGAGTCCGAAAATGGGCAGGGAAGCCATGCACCAGCAATTCTACAATATCATGCTCGAAAAAATAAAATCCGGCGAATGGAAGAACGGCGAGAAGATCCCGGCGGAAAGGACGCTGTGCGGCGAGTACAATATCAGCAGGACGACGGTCAGAGAGGCGCTGCGCAATCTCGAGATCGAGGGATACGTGATCCGAAAGCAGGGCAGCGGCAGCTATGTCAATATAAAACCCATCCAGAAAAGCCTGGTGAAGCTCTATACGCTGCGGGAAATGTTTGATGAGCAGGGGATCAAGCATCAAGTCAATATAGTCAATTTTGAAGCCGCCCTGTGTGACGATCCAAAAGTGGGAAAACGGCTTAATCTCAACGCCGATGATGAGATCATAAGGATCACAAGGGTTTTTCTGGCGGCGGGTGTGCCGTACACCATCGAATACACCTATCTGCCGCGGGGTGTTTTCCCCGGTATCACGGAGAAGATGATCGCTGAAGACGGACTCTATACTTCGCTGGAGAGATCCGGGCACAAACCGACCGGCGCCGAGGAGACCATCCAGGCCGTGAAGGTGGACCCCACGCAGAGAAAGCTGCTCAATCTTCCGAACAATATACTCGCCATCGAGGTCAAAAGGGTTACCTCTTCGGGCAATAAGATAATAGAATATACGAAAAACATCATCCGAAACGACTATTTTATCTATACGGTAAAGCTCAGCGAATAGTGGACGGCGGGGATCATGGTCCTGCTGTTTTAAGGATTGGAATGTATAGCGCCTTGACACAGGTGCCTATCCGTCTCAGCGGCAGGGCGGACGTAGGCCGTGACGGCGTTTGGGGCGGGAGGACGGGACCTACGCGATCGGCGTAAGTCGCTTTGAGTATTTCATACGATAGCCGGCGAGAAAAGGAGAAAGAACGATGGGAAAGAACCGCAACCGCTACACATACGGTCTGGGTACGATCGGGAGGGATATGGTCTATACCCTGGTGGCTACGTACCTGATGTTTTACCTGACGGATATACTCAATCTATCCAACGCGGTGCTGGGGTGGGTAACGGCCGTCATCGTGGGGGCGCGGGTGTTTGACGCGCTGAACGACCCCGTGATGGGGATCATCGTGGACAATACCAGGACGCGCTTCGGAAAGTACAAACCCTGGATCGCGATAGGGGCGTTATCGTCCGGCGCCTTTACTATACTGCTGTTTACCGACTTTCATCTGCGGGGGGCCGGATACATAGGGGTTTTTGCGGTCATATACATACTCTGGGGCGTAAGCTTTACCACCAACGATATATCCTACTGGTCCATGCTGCCTTCCCTGACGATGGATCAGAAGGAGCGGGAAAAGATCGGGACGGTAGCCAAGATATGCGGCAATCTGGGTATGTTTTTGGTGGTGGCCGGCATCGTGCCCATCACGGCCGCGCTGGGAGGGGCTTTCGGCGGCATGAAGCAGGCGTATTTTGTGTTTGCCGTGATCCTGGTACTCGTCATGTGGGCCGCCCAGAGCATCACCTTGCTCGGCGTAAAAGAGCCAAAGAATGTTTTCAAGCAAGAGGAGACCACTACGCTGCGGGGCATGATTCATGCCATATTCAAGAACGATCAGCTGCTCTATACCGCTGTGGCGATGGTGCTCTTCATGATAGGATACGTGACGACGACGAGCTTTGGACTGTATTACTTCAAATACATATTTGGAAACGAGGCCATATACTCCGTCTTCGCGGCCATTTTGGGCGTATCGCAGATCACAGCATTTATCGTTTTCCCGGCATTCAGCAAAAAATACGACAGAAAAAAACTGTACACCGCCGCGACCATTCTGGTGGTTGCGGGTTACGTGCTGTTTTTCTTCTCCCCAGCGAATCTATGGTTCATCGGATCTTCCGGCATACTGATATTTGTCGGGGACGCCTTCATACAGATCTTGATGCTGATGTTTCTGACCGACACGATCGAATACGGCCAGTGGAAGCTCGGAAAACGTAACGGAAGCGTGACACTGGCTCTCCAGCCGTTTATCAATAAGATGGGCGGAGCCATGGCGAGCGGGATCGTCGGGGTGACGATCATCATTTCCGGCATCAACGACGCGAGTTCCGCCATGGAGGTGACAAAAAGCGGGGCCCTCATCATGAAAACCGCCATGATGATCTTGCCGCTTATCCTCATACTCACAGGATATTTCATCTATCGCGCGAAATACAAGATCGATCGGAAGCTGTATCAGACGATACTCAAAGAGCTGGAAGAAAGAGGAGACATCACCCTCGATCATGGTCAGGTGTAACGGTATGCCTGAATGTATTCGCTCCGGCGTTTGACGTTTCGGATACGCCTGCGCGATCTCATTTATCTTTTTCATCCTGATCGTCATATTCACCGGGATTTTGTTCGCGACCGCTCTTTTACTATCCCATCAGCCTATTTCCCTTATTTGCTGTGTTTCCTTATCTCTAGTGATGCGGGTAGATCGCCAGATCGATACGGGTTGCCTGCGGACTAAATAACGGTCTTTGACAGGGGAAGGACTCTCGCCCGCGTAGAGAAAGAGCGCAGTCAGCTTAACTTCCGTTCGTTTCTAAATAAACCGTCTATATGATGAGAAACTAAACCTAACGGCAATCCATAAATGAGAAAGTTGGTATGCTATGAAAAAAAGCGATATAGGCATGATCGGGCTGGCCGTGATGGGAGAGAATCTTGTTCTGAATATGGAGAGCAAGGGATACGGTGTCAGCGTGTACAACAGGACCACGGAGAAGGTGACCCGCTTTATCGAAGGCAGGGCCCGGGGCAAGAATATCCGGGGCGCCTATTCGGTGAGGGAATTGGTCTCCCAGCTCGCAAAACCCCGCAAAGTCATGATGATGATCAAGGCAGGGGCCCCAGTAGACGCGCTGATCGAGACACTGCTGCCGCTGCTCGATGAGGGGGATATCATCATCGACGGGGGCAATTCTCATTTTTCGGACACCATGCGGCGTACGGCCTATGTGGAGAGCAAAGGCCTCCTCTATATCGGGACAGGGGTCTCGGGCGGGGAGGAAGGGGCGCTGCGCGGGCCGTCGCTGATGCCGGGGGGCTCCGCGGCGGCATGGCCATACATCAAGCCCATGTTCCAATCCATCAGCGCCAAGGTGGACGGCACGCCCTGCTGCGACTGGATCGGGGAGAACGGCGCGGGACATTTTGTGAAGATGGTGCACAACGGTATCGAATACGGGGACATGCAGCTGATCTGTGAGGCCTATCTGTTGATGCGGGAGATGCTGGGGATGAGCGCGCCAAAGATGAGCGGGGTATTTAGACAGTGGAACGATACGGAGCTTGATAGCTATCTCATCGAGATCACGGGGGACATACTGGGGTATACCGGCGAGGACGGCGCGCCCGCCGTCGACCGGATACTCGATGTGGCGGGGCAGAAGGGAACCGGCAAGTGGGCGGGGACCGCCGCGTTGGACGAGGGGGTCCCCTTGACGCTGATCGGCGAGGCGGTGTTCGCGCGCTATCTGTCCGCCCAAAAGGAGGAGCGCGTCGCCGCCGCCAGGGTATACGACCGGAAACCTGTGGGCTTTACGGGGGATCGTGAAACGTTTATCGAGGAGATCAGGCGGGCGCTGTACGCCTCCAAGATCGTGTCCTACGCCCAGGGGTTCGCGCTGATGCGCGCGGCCGCCGCCGCCTACGGATGGGACCTGCGGTATGGTGACATCGCCCTGATCTGGCGGGGCGGATGCATCATCAGGAGCGCGTTTCTGGACAAGATCAAGGATGCCTACGCCCAGGACCCGGCCCTTGCCAATCTTCTGCTGGCGCCGTATTTCCAGGATACCGTGACACGCCTGCTTCCCGCGTGGCGCGGCGTCGTGTCCGCGGCCGTGACCCACGGCATACCGGTGCCCGCCCTTGGTTCCGCGCTGCACTACTTCGACGGATACACCAGCGAATTCCTACCTGCCAACCTGCTGCAGGCCCAGCGTGACTATTTCGGCGCCCATACCTATGAGAGGGTGGACGCGCCACGCGGGCAGTTTTTTCATACCAATTGGACGGGACAGGGAGGCTCCACCGTCTCCACGGCCTACAACGCCTGAGAGCGTTTACATGCAAAACGGTCTGTCCAATAGAAATGCCCGCACCGGGGAGGCCTCCGCTCCGGCGACATAGACCGGCGCGGAGATGAGTATATAGCCGCCCTCCGCGATATCCCGCAGCCGGAGTCCCTCCAGGATGAGTATGCCCGCCCCGAGGAGGGTTTTGTGGGTCGGGTGGCCGGGCTGGTCCCGCTCGATGCCCAGGGAATCGATGCCGACTCCGGGGACTTTGAGATTCCTCAGATAGGCGGCGCCGGATTCGTCGAGATAGATAAACGCCCCCTCCAGGATATTCCGGTAGGAGTTCGCGGTTTTCAGCAAAACAAATTCGTCTCCGGATATACTCTTTTGTTCGAGATCCTTTTGTGTAATACTGCTCTGCACCTGGCTGAAATCATAGACCCGGCAGGGGACGACGACTTTGCGCAGGTCGAGGGTATCCACGGCGTCTCCGCCCTCCAGGTAATGAAGCGGCATATCCACATGGGTCCCGGTATGCATGTTCATCTCGATTCTGCTTTCCCGGGCGCCGCCGGACCCAAAGTCGCTGTCACGCGTGATACGGGGACGCTTCTCCGGCTTTGCCTTGTAGACCGGCATATCCGGGGATATCTTCATGGAGATATCGTGTATCATATTTCCCACCATTTTCTGCTGTCGCGATCGATCATCTCGAAGGCCTTGGCGGGTCCCATGCTTCCGGGGGCGTAATTGGGGAAAGAAAACGCCGTGCTTTCCCTGTACTTGATGAGCTGATCGACAAAGACCCACGACGCCTCTACTTCGTCCCACCGGGAGAAAAGAGTGGAATCGCCCCGCAGTATGTCATAGATCAGCCGTTCATAGGCCTCGGGGGTGTTTCCCTGTTCCGCGCAGATCTGGCTGGCGTCCATATTGACCGCCACGATGTCGTCGTATGTGCAGAGATCCTTGGTGTTGAATTGAAAAAAGACACCCACGTCGGGCTGTATCTTCAGGACCAGCAGGTTCGGCTCCTGGACCCGGTCGCCGGCGAAGTACAGAATATCCGGCATGGATTTGAACTGGATGACGATCCGCGAGTATTTCGCGCCGAGCCGTTTCCCGGTACGGATGTAAAACGGCATCCCGGACCAGCGCAGATTGTTGACGAACAGCTTCAGCGCCACGAAGGTCTCGGTGTTGGACGTATCGGGCACGCCCGCTTCCTCCCTGTACCCGGGTACCCGCCGCCCGTCCACCGTGCCTTCTCCATACTGGCCGAAGACCACATTGTCCCTAAGGAACGCGGGGGTTACCCCGTTGATCGCCTTTAAGACCTTGAGCTTTTCCGTTCTCACGGCGTCCGTATGCAGGCTGACTGGGGGCTCCATCGCCACCAAGGACAGTATCTGGACGATATGATTCTGGAGCATGTCCCGCATGGCCCCCGACGTATCGAAATACCCCGCCCGTGAGCCGATCCCCTGCTCTTCCGAGATGGTGATCTGTATATTATCGATGTACCTGCTGTTCCACAGGGGCTCAAAGACGGAATTGCAGAACCGAAGGATCATGATATTCTGGATCATGTCCTTGCCGAGATAGTGATCGATCCGATAGATCTCATCCTCCCTGAAAACCTCCACTAGCTTGCTGTTCAGTTTCCTGGCGGTACGCAGGTCCCTGCCGAAGGGCTTTTCGATCACCAGCCGGTTCCACCCCCCGGTATGGCTGAAAAGACTGTTTGTCTGGATCCCGTGGACGATGGTCTCGAAATGCTCCGGCGGTACGGCCAGGTAAAACACCCGGTTTCCCGCCGTGCCGGCGTCCTGCTCTTTTTCGTCTAAATAGGCGTTGAGTTCTGCGTATCCGGAGAAATTCGTAAAGTCAAACCGGTAGTAGTGGACGATGCGTTTCAGTCTATCCCAGCGCTTTTCATCGATTCTATTTCTGGAGTATTTTTGGAGAGATTCATACACCTCGCCACGGTATTCCTCGGTGGTCTTTTCCCGCCTACCGATGGCGATGACGATAAAGCGTTCCGGGAGCAATCGCTCATAGACTAGGTTGTACAGGGCGGGCATCAGCTTGCGGTGGGTCAGATCACCCGTGCCGCCGAAAATGATAAACGATGCCGAAATGGTTTTCTCTTCCTTCATGCCTGACCCTCTCCCTGGTATTCTGCATCTATGCCGTACGCATTATTCCGCCCGTTGGAACGGGTTCATCCGGATGGACGCGGATCTCCTGTTACCCTGCGCGTCCTTTGCCTTGTGAAAAGGATGAGATACAGAATGGCCGCAATGACGATAAAACCGGTGAAAACATCGGATTGGCGGCTCCGCGCCTCTCTGCACGTTGACTGAAGACCGCTCTGGACGAGCTTAGCACGGCGGCTGTTCGCAATAATCGTCCGCTCCGCCTTGCGCGGAACCTGCTTTGGGCGGGTCCCCGCATTCACCGGCGGCCCTTCAATCGCGCACTCCTGAATCCTTTCACTGTGCGAAACATGATCGTTATTATCATCAGGCAATATATGAAAATACGTAATATTCATATATGTCTTTGTATACACATATATGAAGTCTTTTTATATGTAAGAGAGGGGTCAAGTATGAGGATCATCACATATAAACCAAAAAAAACCAGGGATATCAAGGAATTGGTCAACAGGGCGTATTCGCTGTACCCGGGTAAGATCGCGTTCAAAGAGCTGTCCGACGAAAAGCAGGTTCACGAATACTCCTACACCCGGCTCTACGAGGACATCAACGCCTTTGGCACAAAGCTGATCAGCATGGATATGAAGGGAAAGCACATTGCTATCATCGGGGAAAACTCGTATGCCTGGGTTCTTAGCTATCTCACCGTCATCAATGGCGTGGGTGTGGCCGTGCCTCTCGACAAAGAGCTGACCGACGCGGATATCGTGAGTCTTCTGAAGCGCGGGGATGCGGACGCGGTCATCTGCTCGGAAACCTTTGTCGACACCATACGGGACAATCTGGATGCCTGTCCACGGATTAAACTATGTATCGTCATGAACGGCAAGGCCAATGAGCCATTCCTGTCCCAAGACGATCTGATCAATGACGGATATAGACTGGTTGGTGAAGGCAATAAAAAATATATCAACGCGGTTGTCAACCCCGATGAAATGTGCGAGATCGTGTTCACGTCGGGGACCACAGGGGCAAACAAGGGCGTCATGCTGAGCCATAAAAACCTGGCCGCCGTGGTATATGGCGGGATGTCGTACATCAAACCCGGGGAAGTGAGTTTCTCCGTCCTTCCCATCAGTCATACGTATGAGTGCAGCTGCCATATACTTGGCGGTATATACTGCGGCATCACGATCTGCTTCAATGACAGCCTGAAACGGGTGGCGGAAAATCTAAAACTGTTTAGGCCCTATTTTTCGGTCATGGTTCCGCTTTTTCTGGAATCTATGCACAGAGAGATATGGCGGCGCGCCAAAGAGGACAATCTGGATCGTCATCTGAGATTCGGTATCAGATTCAGCAATATGCTGCGGTCCATCGGTATCGATATGCGGCGTAAAATCTTTGAACCGGTGATCGAAGGTTTCGGCGGCAACTTATGTTTGGTTGTTTCGGGGGGAGCCCCCCTGCGGCCGGAGATCGAGAAAGGAATGACCGATCTGGGGATCGATGTTCTGAATGGATATGGCATTACCGAGTGCGGCCCGCTGGTCTCCGCCAATTCATTATTCGCGAAAAAGAAAGGCTCGGTGGGCCGTATCATCCCCGGCTGCAGGGTCAGGATAGACAGCCCCAATAAAGACGGGATCGGCGAGGTGCTTGTTAAGGGTGACAATGTGATGCTCGGGTATTACAACGATCCCCAAAGCACCAAAGCTGTTTTGACCGAAGACGGATGGTTCAGAACAGGGGATCTGGGTAGATTGAGCCGGCGAAACTACCTGTATATCAACGGCCGCAAGAAAAATCTGATCGTACTGTCAAACGGGAAAAATGTTCATCCGGAAGAGGTGGAGGAGAAGATCCTGACCCTGCCCTATGTCAAGGAGGTCATGGTCTATGCCCCGCCCCAGGGCGGCTTGCAAGGCAGCATCACGGCATGTATTTACCTGGATGAGGGATACTTCCCCGGCGGGGAAGATATCAAGGCACGGGCAAAAAGCGATATCCGGCAGATGAATCGCAATCTGGCCGCCTATAAGCGGATCACCGATATCGTGTTCCGCGATACTGAATTCGATAAAACCAGCACCAGGAAGATAAAGCGAAATCAAATACTAGAAAGGAATCCGGCCAATGCTTAGTCTGATCGTACAAATACTTAAGGAGTTTGTGGAGTTTGACGCGGGGGAGATCACGGAAGATACGAGTTTTCTCTCGGATCTGCATCTCACGTCCTATGACATCGCCGCTATGATCGGTGTCCTGGAGGAGGATCTGGGGATCGAGATCCCCGACAGAGAGATCTGCAATCTGGATACCGTGGGCGCCCTTATGTCGTATCTGAATGAAAAAAGCATCGATATACATACGGAAGATACTGAATCCGCCGGTTGACGAGCATGCCGGCGCCATGGATTTGCTCGCGCGGGGCCTCGAAGAATACGGCGTCTCTCTGAAGATGGAGGAGATCATACGCAATCCATGGGGGAAACCCTCCTTAAGAGACGTCCCTGTGTACTTCAACGTAAGTCACAGCGCGCGCTATCGGGCCTGTGTGATATCCCGCGCCGCGCCGGTGGGTATCGATATTGAGGAGGTGCGCCCATTCTCTCCCGCCGCCGCCAGGCGCGTATGTACGCCATATGAGATGGACCTGATACGGCAGAGTGATGACGCCAACAGGATGTTTTTCAGGCTGTGGACATTGAAGGAAAGCTATGTGAAGGCATTGGGGACGGGCATGGCGTATCCGATGAGAAACGTGAACTTCACGATTACTGGAAATATGCGGATCGAAACCGGCCTTGGGAACTGCCGGTTCGAGCTGCTGGAAGATCATGATTATGTGGCCGCGGTTTGCCGCTTAACGAAAAAGGGGATAGGAATATGAGCTATATAGATTTTATCGATGTGCACAAGATATACAAGATGGGGGAAGTGGAGATCCGGGCGCTGGACGGGATTGATTTCACGATCGACGAAGGGGAGTTCGTCATCGTCGCCGGAGCCAGCGGCGCCGGCAAGACCACGATACTCAATATACTTGGCGGCATGGATACCGCCACGAGCGGGGATATCATCGTGGACGATGATCTGATCAGCGATTATTCGGCAAAGGAATTGACCGCCTATAGGCGCCATGATGTGGGGTTTGTGTTTCAATTCTATAACCTGGTCCCCAATCTGACGGCCAGAGAAAACGTGGAGCTCGCCGTCCAGATCGTCAAGGACTCCCTGGATATCGATGAGGTCCTCGAGAAGGTAGGGCTAAAAAACCGCAAAAGGAATTTTCCCTCACAGCTGTCGGGAGGGGAGCAGCAGCGGGTCGCCATTGCCAGGGCGCTTGCCAAGAATCCCAAGCTGCTTTTGTGCGATGAGCCCATCGGGGCCCTTGATTACAGGACCAGCAAGCAGATACTCAAACTTCTCAAAGATACCTGCCGGGATACGGGTATGACGGTCATCGTGATCACCCACAATCTGGCGCTGACGCCCATCGGCGACAAAGTTATATTCATCAAGAGCGGCAAGGTGGAGTCGGTCCAATACAACGACGAGCCGGTCGCGGTGAATATGGTGGAGTGGTGACCTATGAAAAGAGCGTTGTGGAAAGATTTCATACGGGAAATACGATTCTCCATTGCCCGGTTTATTTCTATATTCGTCATCGTCTTCATCGGGGTCGGCTTCTTCGCCGGGATCAAGTCTACCGCTCCGGACATGAAGTATTCCGTCGATCAGTACTATGACGAATACAATATGATGGATGTCCGGCTGCTCTCTACGATGGGCTTTACCCAAGAGGACATCGACGCCATACAGACGTCAGATGGTATCGAAAGCGTACAGGCGGGCTACTTTTGTGACGTGGCAGCCACGGTGGATTCCGCGGAGTATGTGTTCACCGTCCATAGCCTGCCGGGGGAAAGCGATACGGCCATCAATCGGATCAAGATCACCCAGGGCCGGTATCCGGAAAAACCGGGTGAATGCGTGATCGAGGACTCGTCGGTCATACCCATCGACGTCAGAGTGGGGGATACGATCACGGTGCATTCTGGAAAGCCTGAGCCGATCACGGATACCGTCCTGGCTGACGACACATACACCGTGGTTGGGAAAGCTGTCACCCCCTACTACCTGTCCTATGTGAAGGGCCAAAGCGAGATCGGCAGCGGCAAGGTGGATTTCTTCATGATGATACCAGAGGAGGACTTTATCCTGCCCTATCATACCGAGGTGCTGGCCACGGTCGAGGGCGCCAGGAATCTCAATGCGTTCAGTGAAGAATATAAAAACCGGGTATCCAGGATCGTGACGCCATTGGAAAATCTGGGTATTGACAGGGCGGATGTCAGGCTGGCTGATATACGCGAATCTGCCAACGAGGAGCTGGATAAAGCAAAGAACACATACGCTGAAGAGAAAAAAAAGTATGAGGACGCCATACGGGAAGCCGAGGCGCAGATCAGCCAGGCCGAGATCGATCTGGCGGAGGGCCAGACCGAACTGGAGACAAATAAGCGGAATTTCGATGAATACTACCAGAAGGCGACGGATCAGATCGCCCGGGGAGAGGAAAACCTTAACCAGGCCCAAATCGAATATGACCAGGCCCAAGCGAATTACAACCAGACCATGGATGGCTATCATAAAGATTTGGAAAATCTGGACGACACAATAAAAGATATCAATCAGGCCAGAAAAGAAGGGAAAGAGCAGATCAATGAGCTGGAGAAGAGGCTGGATGATCCCGAAGTCTCGGAGGAAGAGAAGGCACTGATCCAAGAGCTCATCGCGTATTATAAAGAATACATCGGATATATCGATAAACAAATCAAAATGGTCAATAACCTCAATCAACTGAGCAAGGAACAAACACAGTACGCCGAAGATCAACTGGCCCAGGCGAAGGCGAAGCTGGACCAGCAGCGGAACGAACTGAATAATGAGAAAGAGAAACTGCGCGTCAGCAAGCGGGACGCAGAGGCCGAGTTCCGGGACGGTCAGCGGCGGATCGACGACGGGTGGGTCGAACTGGAGCAGTCAAAAATCGATCTGGAGACACAGAAAGAAGACGGGCAGAAGAAGATCGACGACGCCGGCCGGGATATAGCGGCGGCGGAAGATAAGATAGAAGAACTGAATAAGCCCATGTGGTACGTACTGGATAGATCCATGCATTACAGTTTTGTGGATTATGAAAAGACTGCCGACAGGATCGACGCCATCGCCAAGGTATTTCCCGCTTTCTTCTTTATCGTGGCGAGCCTGGTGTGCCTGACCACCATGACCCGTATGATCGACGAGCAGCGCGGGGTCATAGGCACCTATAAGGCCCTGGGTTACAGCAATACGGCCATTGCCATGAAATACGTGCTGTACGCGGCGATCGCCAGCCTGCTCGGCGGTATCTGTGGACTGTTCCTGGGTCTATGGATATTCCCCCAGGTGATCTATCAGTCCTGGTCCATGATGTATACCCTCCCGCCGCTGGCAGAGGTCAGGCAGATACCCCTGATGGTCATAAGCGTGATGTTTGGCCTGATGGTGACGACCCTATCGGCCCTACTATCCTGCAATCAATCCCTCAAGGAAACGCCGGCCCTGCTGATGCGGCCCAAATCCCCCAAGCCCGGCAAACAGGTCTTTCTGGAAAAGATAAAATTCCTGTGGAAGCGGCTTTCCTTCTCTCAGAAGGTGACGGCCCGCAACCTCTTTCGATATAAAAAGCGCTTCCTGATGACTGTCATCGGTATCATCGGCTGCTGCGCGCTGCTGCTGGCCGGTTTCGGGCTGAATAACTCAATCAGCCAGATCGTGGATAAACAGTACCAACAGATATTCAAATACGATCTGGATATGCGATACAGTCCCAAAGCGGATGATAAGGAAAGCGTCACCGATCTGCTGGATCGTGATGAGAATGTGCTCTCGTATTTGGAAAGCACGAAGATCAACGCAGATATCAGGTCAAACAAAGACGATATCCCGATCTCACTGATCGTGCCCCGCGATACCGACGGTTTCGGCGAGTATATCACCCTTCGGCAGAGAACCACACAGCTTCCAATAGGGATTCCCGCAAAGGGGATCGTCCTGACCGAAAAACTCGCCAAGGAGCTGGATGCCAGGGCCGGTGAATCGGTTGAGCTTCAAAACGATCAGGGTGTCAGGAAAAAGGTGATCATCACAGACATCACGGAAAATTACGTCTTTCATTACGCGTATATGTCGGAATCATATTATCGGGAGGTTTTTCTCACCGATCCGGAACGGAACCAGCTGATGATCAGGCTGAAAGAGCCGGGAACGGCTGCCGAGAGCGCCCTCGGCTCCAGGCTGATCGCCAACGAAAACGTGGCGTCCCTGGACTATTATTCCGAGGCTTCCGCTACGTTCTCGGATACCGTCAAGATACTGAACAGTATCGTCATCGTGATCATCATATCGGCGGGCCTGCTGGCATTGGTGGTTCTCTACAATCTCACCAATATCAATATCTGCGAGCGGATCAGGGAGATCGCCACACTCAAGGTTCTGGGGTTTTATAATCGGGAGGTCTCAGCCTACGTCTATCGGGAAAGTCTCATCATCTCATTGATCGGCGCGCTGGCGGGACTGGCAGCAGGGATTGTGCTGCACCGGTTTATCATGGTGTCCATCGAGCAGGACGGTATCATGTTCGGAAACTATATCGAACCCATCAGTTTTCTATACGCGTTTGCCCTCACCATCGGGTTTGTGCTGGTCGTGAATCTACTCATGTATATCAAACTGAAAAGCATCCGTATGGTGGAATCTTTAAAGTCGGTGGAGTAAGAAATGACTGGAGTAGACGATATGTAGAAAATAGCACAACACGATAATCCTTGCTAGGTTGTGGCATATAACATAAAGATAGGATCCTACCTCGATAGGATCCTATCTTTATCTGATTTACAGAAAAGAATACTCGGCGCCGGGACAAAAGTCCGGGACCGCTTCTTGCTGATTGTCCGGCATATCCAGTAATTCGCCGATTGTAATCGCCGGATTTTGAATCCCCGCCGCGATTGATCGCATCATGATGGTGTGAAACAGGCAAATGCGCTCCCGTTTGATATTCTTATACTGGTATTCATAATAGCAGCGCAGTCCCCCGGTGCCGTCGGCATCCATGATATTGAGATAAAAGGATGTGGAAACAGCGCCGTTGCAGTACCAATCCGAATGCATCGGCGTATCGTCTTCCAAAGACAGCGGGGCCGGCTCGAATGTAAAGAGGCCGGGGCTGTAGGAACTGAACATACCCTTCTTATGGTAGTGCTCCGATTCCATGGATAGCAGCTCCTGCAAGTCAAAGTCGGCATGGCGGTAGCATTTCGACTGATATTCCGATATCTCCACACAGGCCTGTTCAAATGTGCAGTCTTCATCAAATACTGTCCGGAATCGTATTGCCGACGCCCGGGTTCCGCAGGTGTTTTTCTCACTAAGCGCGGCGCGCCTGGCCACGGACACCATAAAGGTAATGTCGTCCTGGCGCTCGTTCAGTGTTGAAAGCGCATGGCGAAGAGCGAACATAAAAACCGACTGCATGGATATCTTTTTATATTGGCAGAAAGCCGCGATCCGCTCGACGTCTTCTCTCGTGATATGCATCACTTCGTGACGCGCCGCCGTGTGCAGCATATTTGACAGCGTGTTGCCGTAGCGTAGATTCGGATCTCTGTGCCGCTTGCGGTTCTTTTCCAGATTGCTTCTTCCGTTTATGCTGGAATACATCGGCTCGGGCAGCCTCTCCAATTCATTTTGCCAGAATTCCTTATCCTTTTTGTAGCGCAGCGTATTCATGTAATCCAGCTCTTTTTCAAGCAGCGCCTCATACGGGTTCAGCGGCTTAGGCAGTGGACCTTGGCTCTGTATCGCTTGGTAGATCGATAGGATATAGGTGAGAAAAACGTGGATTGCCCAGGCGTCCATGATCATATGGTTGACCCCGAAATAGATGCCCTCCATACCGCCGGGTGAGCGCACGATGAATATGCGGTGCATGGGACGATCGTGTATCTTGATCGGCTTGCGCGCAAGCCGGCTCAAGCTCTTTGTCATCTGCGCATCGGACTTTCCGGTGAAATCAAGCAATTTGATCTCGGGCTTTTCAGGTTTTGCGAAGTATTGTTTTTGCTTCCCGTTTATCTTGGTAATCCGCAGACGCAGACAGTCAGTATGCGCATAGGCGGTTTCGATTGCCAAGCTAAGCATGTCCAGATCGAACTTTTTCTGCGCAAGCAGCAGTATGAAAATGTTATTGATCTGCTTGTTGATATAATTCTGCATGAACAATAATTTCTGGGAAGGCGACAGGTCATAGTACGTGACTTCGGACATAGGGGACCTCCTTATTGGAAATTCCACATGATATATTTGATATACGTATTCATAATAGTATATGCGAGTTATTCTATTTATATGACTAGTGAAGGTATAGGGATAGGGCCTTTAAAAAGACGCAAAAAAAAAACGGGCTGACAAGCCCGTTTTTGCCGTGTCTCTAAGCTTAGAGCACCTTTTTGATGAAATTCTCCAGTGTGGGCTTCGGTACCGCGCCCATGGTCTTGTCGGCCAGCTTGCCGTCCTTGAAGAGCATCAGTGTGGGGATACTCATGACCCCGAACTGCGACGCCAGACCACCCTCGACATCCACATTGACCTTGCCGACCTTGAGCTGGTCCGCGTATTCACCGGCGATCTGGTCCACGACGGGGCCGATCATCCGGCAGGGCCCGCACCAGGCCGCCCAGAAATCCAGAAGCACCGGCTTATCGCTCTTGGTGACTTCAGCTTCGAAATTGCTCTGTGTGATCTCCACTACGTTTTGATTCGCCATGTTGCATCATACTCCTTTCATGGTGTAGCATACCCTATTCGTGCGCATGTTCCAGCGCGTGGGCAAAAATTTGATCGATATGATCGTCGTTGAGGGCGTAGTAGATCATCTTGCCCTCCCGCCGGGTATTGACCAGGCGGCTCTGTTTCAACAGCCGCAGTTGGTGGGATACGGCGGACTGACTGAGGCCCAATAACACCGTCAGATCGCAGACGCACATCTCCGACTGGGAGAGGGCGCTTAGGATCTTTACCCGAGTGCCGTCGGCGAACAATTTAAATAAATCCGCCATGGCCAGCATGGACTCCTCGTCCGGCATGCCCTGCTGGACTTGATCCAATACATCCGGATGGATGATCTGACCCAGACACGTGATATTGTCATCTTCCTCGGGCATACCGCTCACCTCACCAACGTATGAACAATTGAACATATGTAGTATGACATACTTTGGGAGGATTGTCAATGGGTTTTTTCGTTGAGAATGGGGGAAAAGAGTGGTAAGATGACGGTGATACCTGAAAGGCGGACGACCGTGTTTACAAGAAGACAAAAGCTGCATATGGCGGCACTCGCCGTATTTATTCTGGTGGAGACGGTTTCGTTTTTTTACCTGCCCACCCTGGAGTATTTTTTCCTGCTGTGGACATTTCTAAGTCTGATCGGCGTCATCATGGCATTCAAACGGGAGCGGTGGTGGCTGCGCTTCAGGCCGATGCGCTTTACCCGGGAGTATACCCCCGAGCCAAAGATCAAGGATGGTCCCGACGTGGACTATATGACGGCAGAGGAACAGGGGATGGCGGTGGAGGAAAAAGAGGACCCCAAGGTAAAGAACCCCTTTACGGTCCCTCCCAAGCCCAAAGTCGTGCGCCTGGGGATGCTCGCGTTACTGGCTGTGAATATCATCGGCCTTATCGCCGTGATGATCTATACGTACTAGAAAGGGAGTATCGTGGAGAAAAGCATTGTACTGGCCGGCGGCTGTTTCTGGGGGATGCAGGGGTATTTCGACCGTCTTGACGGCGTGACCTTTACCCGTGTCGGCTACGCCAACGGCACGCTTCCAAACCCCACCTACGAACAGGTGAAGTCCGGGAAAACCGGTCATGCCGAATCCCTGTGGGTGGAGTATGACGACGATATCCTCCCCCTGCCAAGCCTGCTAGCCCATTACTGGCGGGTCATCGACCCCACCATAAAAAACCGCCAGGGCAACGATATAGGTACCCAGTATAGGACCGGCATCTTCTATACCGACGAGGCGGACCTGCCCCTGATCGAAGAGAGCCGGGAGCATGAGGCCGGCAGGTACGACCGCCCCATCGTCACCGAGATCGAGGAGCTGCGCTGCTTCTATGACGCCGAGGCCTATCACCAGCGCTATCTCGAAAAGAATCCCGGCGGATACTGCCATATCCACGTGACGCCCGAGGGGTGGTCGCCCGATGAGTCATAGCCTAAAGATACTGCTGCCTTTCTTTATGATTCTTTTCATTGTCTCAGGCTGCGGCCCCAAGCCCCAGCCGGCTCCCACTCCGAGCCCAATACCAACCCAAGTGGTGTCCCCTTCACCGTCACCAACCCCCGAACCAACGCCATCACCTACGCCCGTCCCGACGCCCACGCCCACGCCTGACCCGGCGGCTGTCAAGCAGGATTTTTTGGAGACCGTTATGGCCGGCATGACCGTTGAGGAGATGGTGGGCCAGCTCTTTATCGCCGCCTGCCGGCGTGACGCCTCCGGCGATCCGGCGCTGACCGCGTCCCAGGGGTTCGACGATCTGATCACGACGTACCGTCCGGGAGGCGTCATACTCTTCGCGTCAAATGTCGATACCATAGACCAGACAGCCACCCTCATCGCCGATACGCAGGGCATGAGCGCCATACCTCTCTTCATCTCCATCGACGAGGAAGGGGGGCGCGTGAGCCGGATCGGCGCCAATCCCGCCATGGCCGCCACTGATTTCCCGCCCATGGCCGACGTGGGGGCCGCGGGGGACCCGGACCTGGCCCGCTCGGTGGGCCGTGTGATGGGGGAGGATCTATATGCCCTGGGGTTCAATATGGACTTCGCCCCCGTAGCCGACGTCTTCACCAATCCGGAAAACACCGTCATCGGCGACCGGGCCTTCAGCGGCGATCCCCGGACGGCGGGGGCGATGGTGGGTGCCTTTGTGGACGGGATGCAGTCTGCCGGGGTGGCCGCCGTGGTCAAGCATTTTCCCGGCCACGGGGATACTTCCGCCGACACCCACAAGGGTACCGTCCGGGTGTCCCACGATCTTGCCCGGCTGCGGGAGGTGGAGTTCGTTCCCTTCCGGGCCGGTATCGACGCGGGGTGTGCAGGCGTCATGAGCGCCCATATCGAGGCGCCCCATGTCACGGGAGACGACACTCCCGCCACGCTGTCCCATATGATGCTGACGGACATACTCCGGGGAGAGCTGGGGTTTACGGGGCTCATCATCACCGACGCCTTGGAGATGAAGGCCATATCCGGGGTGTACGGTAGCGGCGAGGCCTGCGTACGGGCCTTTTTAGCCGGGGCCGACCTGCTGCTGCTGCCCCTGTCCATGGAGAATGGATACCAGGGGGTGCTCGCGGCGGTGCAGGACGGGACCATCGGCGAAGACAGGCTGCGGGACTCGGTCATACGCGTCCTCTCTGTCAAATACGATCTGGGGCTCTTTGATGACACACAGCGTCCCGATCCCCATACCGTATTGGGGAGCGAGGAGCATTTGGCGGTGGCCCGGGCGGTGGAGGCCGCCAACCCGGTCCAATAATAAAAGCAGCCGTCTATGTACGGCTGCTCTCACTACACATCTCTTTTTATTTGATTAGTTCATTCATATAGGTGAGGAACTCTTGGGCGGCGTAGCTAGAGCCGTCCGCGCCCTGGTACACCGAGACCCCCATGCGGGTATAGTCCTCGCACAGCAGATTGTCCCGGTGTTCCGGGCTGTTGATCCACAGGTCCATCCAGTAGGACGCGTCCTTGTAGTCTTCATTGTACCCGTCGATCATGGCGATGTTCTCTCCCATGGCCCGGATGTCCTTCTCCCATGTGAGGCCGCCGAATGCGAGGAACTGGGCCGCCAGGTCCCCGGTGACGGGGGACGCGTGTTCAAAATACCCGTGGGTATACATCTCCTCGGTCTTGGCCTGGGCGATCTCGGCCCCCGACTGGTCCCACTCCAATCGAGGGAGGTTATGATCCCTCCGGTAGGCGTTGGTCAGCATCCATATCTCTTTGGCCGTTTCCCGGAGCTGTCCCACGGTGGGGTCGGCCATGTCGGCGGTGAGCACCAGCAGCAGCGCGCCTCCGTCGTCGGTCTCTTTCGAGGCCAGGGCCCCCAGCCAGTTTTTCTGGGAAAATCCCCGTATCAGCGCGTCTTTTAGCTCTGTACTGTCGTACCGGGGAGGCCATACGTCCGTCGTGACGGCCTGGACGGCGATGGTCTTGTAGACGAGGCCCTGTTCCTTCATGAGATCGTCGAGTTTGTCCCGGTCCAGCGAGCCGGCCGCGCCCATATCATCCAATGCCCGCGATGCCACCGTATGCAGTTCGTCCGACCAATCGGCGGCCTGCCCGGCGTATTCCGTCAGCTGGGCGAAGTACGCCTGATCCGTCAGGGGCTCCCGGTCCCCGACGGCTAGATCCATGTCCGCGCACCCGCCGGCAAATACAAGGATGGCCAGCAGTACGCAGAGGGGCAGGGCGGGGCTGATTCTATCTTTTGTCAAAGTCCGTATACGCATATATGTAGTATACCCATGGCCACGGGTATGCAAAACGCATATTTTTGTAATTTTTTCGGTAGAAATGGTTTTATTTTTGTCAAAGTGGTGTATTGATATATAATATAGGCCATATATGTAAGAAAGTAGGATGCGATATTGCACTATGTTGAAATCATAATAGGGGATGAGATCGCCCACCGCACCGGGGGCATGGAGCACCACCAGATACTGTTCGGCTGCGCCGCACCCGGAGAAGACGGCGGGTTTGTCGTCCAGGTCGCGCTCTGCAAGGCAGCCGGGTACGGCGGCATGGGCGCTTCCTTTTCATGGCACGTACGGGAAGGGGACCGCATCCGCCTGGGACATGACTACAGGGCCTATAGAGAGCCCGAGCGCAGAAAGAAGTCCGGCCGGATTACCGGCCTTACTATTCACAAGATCGAAATGGATTGCCTGACCATCACCTATGACTGGATGTAGCGCGGGCCGTTGGAGGCACGGATGAGTGAGACTTGCAGTACGCTGGATGGATTGTTTGACTGGCTGCTTAGGGAGACGGGAGTAGACTTTTCCTGCTACCGGATCAATACCATGCAAAGGCGCCTCAATAAAAGGCGCAAAACCCTGGGGCTTGCCTCCGAGGAGGATTACTACGCCCATATCCAGACCCATCCGGAAGAGGCCGGAGCCTTGTTTGAGGAATTCCTGATCGGCGTCACTTCTTTTTTTCGTGATCCCGCTACGTTTTCACATGTGAAACGGCATGTGCTGCCGGCGGTTTTTGAGAAAGAACCGGAAGAGATCCGCCTTTGGGTGCCGGGCTGCTCCACGGGTCCCGAGGTATACTCCTACGGGATGCTGCTGTGTGAATACCGGGACGAGATCAAAAGCGATATCCCGGTCAGGATCTTCGCCACCGAGCTCAATCCCCGGGCGCTTTGTGTCGCGCGGAAGGGGATCTACACCAAGCGGGCGCTGGAGGGCATCAGCGACGACCGGCGGGACCGGTTCTTCGCGCCCTGCAAAAACGGATACAAAGTCACCGAGGAACTGAGACGGATGATCTGTTTTTCCCGGCACAACCTACTGGCGGACCCGCCCTACGGGCATATGAACCTGGTGAGCTGCCGCAATCTGCTGATCTATCTCAAACCACAGGTCCAGTCACAGGTGATCTCCCTGTTTCGGAGCGCTCTTACCGACGACGGTTACCTGGTGTTGGGGACCAGCGAGCGGGTGGAGGAGATGAACCGGCTTTTCAAGCAGGTGGACAGCAAGAATAAGATCTATCAGGCGGCTGCCCGGGCCGGTTCGCCGCGGGAATGGCGCCTTCCCGGCAAGAGCGAAAAGACCAAGCTTATGAGTGATATATACAATCCATCTGAAAAATCGGAATGGGAGGGAGAGAAGGATATGGGGGTACCTTCTGAGACCTCGGTAAGCCTGGCCCTGCTGGACAGGACCGCGGAGGGGCTGGTCGTCATCGACGACACCTTTCGGATCGCCTTTATCCGGGGCGGTTTCCGGGCCCATATGACATTGCCCGAGGGCAAGGTCTCGGGGCACATCAAGGAGACCGTCTCTCCGGAGCTGTGGCGGGTCATCCGCTGGCTTATTGAGGAATCCCGGAAAAGCGGGAAACGGACCGTGGCCAAGCGCGTCACGCTCATGGGCGCGCTCTTTGACCTGGAGGCGGAGACCGACTTCATGGAATGGGAGGGCCGCGGCTACCACGCCATTTTCCTCATGAAAAACGGAGCGACCCAGGATCCCATCCGGGAAATCGCCGTCGCCCTGGATCACAACGAGATGATCGATACCCTGGAAGGGGAACTGGACGAGACCCGGGAACAGCTGCAGACCACGGTGGAGATACTGGAGTCGGCCAACGAGGAACTGCGGGCCACCAATGAAGAACTGTTGGCCTCCAACGAGGAGATCGAGAGCACCAATGAAGAGCTGCACTCCCTCAATGAGGAACTGCAGTCCGCCAACCGCCAGCTGGAGGAGGCCCACAGCGATATCAAGAACCTGCTGGTATCCACCATCATCGGCATGGTGGTACTGGACCGCAATATGAATATCCGGCACTTTACCCCGGGCGTCGCCGAGCACCTCGACCTCACAGAGGACGATATCGGCAGGGCGGTGGGCAGCTTCTCCGCGGCCTACGCGGAGGAGGAGTGGGAGAAGGTGCTCTCCACCAGCCTCCGGGTCCTGCGGGCTCCCACCCGGGTGGAGCGGATCGAGATCAAGAACAAGCGCAACGGCCGGTACTACATGGCCCGGATCACGCCCTTCTACAACGACAATGACGTCGTGGGCGGCGTGGTCGTATCCTTCATCAACATCACCCGCCAGAAAGAGATGGAGGAGGCGCTTCGGCTAAGCCAACAGCAGTACGCGCTGCTCTTTGAGAATATGTCCACCGCCTTCGCGCTCCAGGAGATCATCTGTGACAGGGCGGGCAATCCCGTGGATTTCCGGTTCCTGGACATGAATCCCTCCTGGGAAGAACTGATGGGTCCCCGGGACCAGTTTATCGGCAAGCGGGCGAGTAAAACGCTTCCCCCCCTGGATGAGAACCTGACCCGCGCCTTTGGGGAGGTGGCCCTTACCGGCGAGCCTGCCCAGGTTGAGTATTATTCCGAAAACTTAAAAGGATATTTTCATGTCCATGTGTATTCCCCCGCCCCCGGACAGTTCGCTACGATTTTCCTGGACATCACGGACCGTGTTCGCGGCGAGCAGCAGGCCCGTACCGTCAAGGCCAACACGGACCTTGCCTTCGATATCGCCCGGGTGGCCGTGTGGGATTGGGATGTGGCGGCGAATACAGCCAAGCCTTCATCCCAGTGGTTCGATCTGGTGGGATGCGACCCCGAGAATTTCGAGGGCATCGGGGAGTTTTACAAATCCCATATCCATCCGGACGACCGGAAGCGGACCATGAAGCTCATGCAGAACCACCTCCGTAGCCGTACCAAGGACTACCGGGCGGAGTTCCGCTTTATGAACGAAGCGAGGGGCGAGTACATGTGGATTTCCGAGATCGGGCGGGTGCTGGACCGGGATGAAAACGGCGCGCCCCTGCGCATGGTGGGCCTTGACCAGGACATCACGGCTCGCAAGGCCCTGGAAAACAGGCTCCGGGAGCAGGAACAGACCTATCGCGCGATCTTTGAGAATTCCCCCGCGGGGATATTCCACGCCACCCTGGAGGGTGAGATCCTGGAGATCAACCCCACCTTCGCCCAGATCTTCGGGTATTCCTCTCCCAGGGAGATGCGGCGTATCTGTGCCAAAAAGGGCGAAGCGCTTTTCTTCAATACGGCGCCGGAAAAGAAATTGCTGGACCGCGCCAAAAAGGGCAAACGGATCAAGAACACGTTGATCGTCAAGGAAAACAAGTCAGGCGAATCCGTGATCTGCCGGGTCAGCATCAATCCCCTGGAACGCGGGCACAACGGGCAGGAATGCCTGGAGGGCAATCTGGTGGACGTCACCGAGCAGGCCATGCAGGAGGAGAAACTCCGCTACATGGCGAGCCACGACGTGCTGACAGAGGTGTTCAACCGCAACCAGTTCGAGGAGTATTTGACCCAGGTGGAAGAGAAACACTGGCCCCTGGGGATGGTGGTGTTTGACGTGGACGGACTGAAGATCATCAACGACGCCTTCGGCCATCAGATGGGGGACAGGCTGCTGACCGCGTTTTCCACCAGGCTCAAGACCTATTTCCCCAAACCCTGCCTAATCTTTCGGATCGGAGGGGACGAGTTTACCGTCATCATCCCCAAGGCCGACAAGGAGGCCGTGAAGGAAGCCATCGAAAACCTGACCCAGGAGATCAACGACATGGAGGACTTCCCCTTTACCGGCAGCGTGTCCTGGGGACTCTCGGTGAACGAAGGGGGCGAAACCTCCCTGCCCGAGACGTTCAAGCAGGCCGAGGACCTGATGTACAAGCGAAAACTCACCGAGACCAAGAGTACCCGAAGCGACATGCTCAATTCCCTGGTGGGCACCCTGCAGCAAAAGACCCATGAGACCCGGCTGCACAGCGAGCGGATGGAGAACCTGGCGGTGGAGGTCGGCTCCCGGATGGGACTCAGTATGCACGAGATCGAGAACCTGCGCCTGCTGGCGCGGCTCCACGATATCGGCAAGATCGCCATACCCGACGATATCCTCAAGAAACCCGGCGCCCTGACGCCCCAGGAATGGGTCAATATGAAGCGCCACAGTGAGATCGGCTATCGGATCGCCATCAATATCCGGGAGGTGGCGGACGTGGCGGAGGGGATACTGTGCCATCACGAGTGGTGGGACGGCAGCGGCTATCCCGCCGGGCGCAAGGAGGACCGGATCCCCATGATCTCCCGGATCATATCGGTGGTGGACGCCTACGACGCCATGACCAACGACCGGGTCTACCGGGCGGCGATATCCCACGAGGATGCCATGGAAGAGATCCGGCGGATGCGCGGCACCCAGTTTGATCCCGAGGTGGTGGACACGCTGACCGCTTTCATGGATGAGAGTGCGGGCGAAGAGGACGAAGAAGAGCAGGAAAAACCGGCTTAGGAAAGCCGTGTGAAGAGCCCGCTTCGGACCTCCTTTCCTGAAGAAAACCAACCCATAATAATGCGGTACCCGGTAGGGAACAACCTTCTGCCGCGCTAACGCCCGGGTTTTGCCTGGATTACAATCCGACTTCGGAGGCTCTTTTACGACAGGCAGCGGGGCCAAAGCCAAGTGCCTTTGCGGAAGACGACTTAGACGAATTTAGAAATAGAAAAAGGCGTAGCGGCGCCAGGACAGTTCCGAGAAACGCCTTAACGACCGCTCCAGAGAACTACAAAAGTGTTTTAAGGCGCGGAACTGTCCCAGGAGCGTAGACTTTTTCCCAAATTCGTCTATTGGAGTCTGTAGCAAATGGCACAAAAAGAAGGGGAGAACTGAGATGCAGGTACGGAGATAAGAGTGTGGAATGAACCTCGCATGAGGTACAGAGAATATGCTTTGAGAATAGGCTCGGCATCGGTTCAGTATATAGGACCCGAACGCCCCCATCGGGCCGCACCTCTTCCGCCGGAAGCAAACCCCACAATAATGCCGCCCTTCTTTGTACCGGATAAGGTGGAACCCCAAAAAGCCTTCCCCTTGAGAATATTTACGGGTGCGTTTTTCTTTGGGATATTCACGGTACGCCCTGCTTCGCTGGTCATACCACTTGAAAAGCCGCACCACCAGAGGAAGGTGGCCCGCGGGGCCGGATGAGGTGACCAGTATCCCTCCCCCAGCCGCCTATCGGCGTCAGCCCCCTCGTCTGAGGGGGCCAGCGGTCTTGCCTCCCTCGGATGAGGGAGGTGGCGCGAAGCGCCGGAGGGAGTGATACCGAACCGTATCATGCCTGTAAGAAACGACCCCCGTGTCGTTCCGCCCCCCTTTTCGCGCGATCACCATTCCTAACGCTAATACGGTAGGAGCGACGCCCTCTCCCGCCGGAAACCAAACAGTTTATTCTTCCTATTTGCAGTGTTTCTTTTTCTCTCTTACACCTGTATGATGCGATTATACCGCCATACAGCGCCGCCTGCGGATGATAAAATGGGAGAATCTGCTAAACGAACATCGTTGAGAATAGTTTCAAACCGGTTATGTTTGGGCCGCGAAAATTATATCGCGGCGCGCCTATTCCCCCGGATGGAAAATGAAAAGAACATCTATCGGCTATTCCATTATCTTCCGCCCGTGCAGGATTCCCGGGAGATCACAGCGAATAAAGCCCCGGGGTATAAAAAAATAAGGAGGTAGGGATATGGAGTATCAGATCCAGGGGGGCAATCTGCCCGTGGTATTGTGCACGCTGCAGGCGGGGGATTCCATGTACACGGAGTCCGGCGGCATGTCGTGGATGACCACCAATATCGGCATGGAGACCAATATGAAGGGCGGGCTCATGAAGGGACTGGCCAGGAAGCTGGCGGGAGAGTCCCTCTTCATGACCACCTACTCCTGCCAGCAGGGGCAGGGATTGATCGCGTTTTCGTCTTCCTTCCCGGGGGAGATCCGCGCCATCAAGCTGGAGGCCGGGCAGAGTTTGATCTGCCAGAAGCGGTCCTTCCTGGCGGCGGAGGGCTCGGTGACGCTGGAGATGCATTTTAGGAAGCGCCTGGGCGTCGGTCTTTTCGGCGGGGAAGGGTTTATCCTCCAGAAGATCACCGGCCCCGGCATGGCGTTTGTGGAGATGGACGGCTCGGTCATCGAGTACGACCTGCAGGCCGGCCAGGTGCTGAAGGTGGATACGGGCCATGTGGCGATGTTTGATCCCACGGTGAACTTCGACATCCAGACGGTCAAGGGGTTTTCCAATGTGCTGTTCGGCGGGGAAGGGCTGTTCCTGGGGACATTGACCGGTCCCGGCAAGGTCTGGCTCCAGACCATGCCCTTTGAGAATCTGGCCAACGAGATCATCGCCCGGGTCCCAAAGAGTTCATCGTAATAAGAACAATATGATCTGTGCAAGGAGGGAGCCGTCCGGGATCGGGCGGCCTCTTTATCATTTGGGCTGGACTTTGTAATAGCTTCTGTTAGTGACCCTGCCGTACTTGTCCTTTTGAATGGGCCAAAAGGACCAAAACCCCCTTTTGCCGGGCCATGGCGCGGCGTCTCTCCTGGGGTGGTCGGGCTGAAAAACTGCCGTTAACGCTAAACCGCTCCCTCGCCGTGATAGGGATTATATCACGGCTCGGTCGGGCGCTCCGGCTTAGTTTTCCTGCTTTCCGCCCACCTCCAGGCCGCGCCAACGCCCGGGGTTTACTGGGGTCGCTCTTTGCAAGTGTTACCAAAGGGGGCTTTGCCGGGCCTCTTGCCTTTTCTGATAGGTGTCATTGGGTCAAGCAGAAATTAGTCTTGCCGTCGGAAGCACGTGATAAACTGGGTTTCGGTATTGAGCCGAAGGGCCGGAACTGGTATGATAGAGCGATGAACGATATGGGGAGTATGGGTATGGTACACGCCTTTGAGAGCAACGGACAGAGATACGCGCTGGATGTGGAGAGCTTGAGTCTCGTCGAGGTGGACGATCTCACCTACGATCTATTGAAAGAATCACCGGAGAACTGCCCGGACGGGTCCATCCGGCTGGAGGGGTATAGGGACTCGGATATCCGGGAAGCCGTATCCGAGCTAGCGGAACTAAAATCCCAGGGGGTCCTCTACACGCCGCCCCTGGACACCACGTCCCTGGAAGAGGGGCTGAATCAGGACACCGGGGTCAAGGCGCTGTGTCTTCACGCCGCCCACGACTGCAATCTCCGCTGCCGGTACTGCTTCGCCTCCCAGGGGGACTACACCACCGGGCGACGGCTGATGCCCGTCGAGACCGCCAAAGCGGCGCTTGATTATCTCAACACTCATAGCGGTACCAGGCGCAATGTGGAGGTGGATTTCTTCGGGGGGGAGCCCCTCTTAAACCTCGATATGATGAAGGAGACCGTGGCCTACGGACGGGAACTGACCGAGCGGGGCGGGAAGGAATTTCACTTCACCGTCACCACCAACGGGATCGGCCTCACCGACGCGGTCATCGATTTCTTCAATGCCGAGATGGACAATGTGGTCATCAGCATCGACGGCAGGCCCTCCGTCCACGACCGGATGCGCCCCGATAGGGGCGGCAAGGGGAGCTACGATAGGATCATCGAGGGTGCCAGGCGGTTCGCCGCCGCCCGGGGAGACCGGACCTACTATATCCGGGGGACCTTCACCCGGGAGAACCTTGATTTCGCCGAGGATGTGAAGTGGCTGTTTCAGCAGGGATTCCGGGAGGTATCCATGGAGCCGGTGGTGGGGGAGGGTATGCCCTATCACCTCACCGAGGAAGACCTGCCCGCCATATACGCGGAATACGATCGGCTGGCCGCCTGGTACCTGGAGCGGAAAAAGGCCGGAGATCCTATCAGCTTTTATCACTTCAATATGGACCTCTACCACGGCCCCTGCGCCCCCCGGCGGCTGGTGGCCTGCGGGGCGGGGTTTGAGTACCTGGCGGTGTCCCCCGAGGGGGACCTCTACCCCTGCCATCAGTTCGTGGGGGAGGACGACTTCCGGATGGGCCATGTGCAGAGCGGATTGGAGCGGGTTGATCTCAAGGCGAAGTTCAAGGGGCTTTCCATACTGTCCAAGGAGGAATGCCGCCATTGCTGGGCCAAGTACTTCTGCAGCGGGGGCTGCCACGCCCACGCCCATTTCGCCAACGGGGACCTAGGCAAGCCCAGCGCCCTGTCCTGCGCCATGCAGCGCAAGCGGATCGAGTGCGCGCTTGGGATCCAGGCGAATATTGGCGGGTAAATAGGCGGTTGATTTTTCGGAAACGGTGTTGTATAATGATGTCCCACGGCGGGATTTTAGCTCAGCTGGGAGAGCACTACATTCACATTGTAGGGGTCACTGGTTCGAGTCCAGTAAGTCCCACCAGAGAAAACCCTCGGAGCATTGCTCCGAGGGTTTTTGTTATTTGTGATTCGTTCTCACTGTACGGCCACAGACACATCGTCCAGCAGCAGGGACTGCTGACCAGCGGCGGTCACCACAAACACGATCCGGGCGCCCGTGGTATTGGCCGGGGCCGCGGTGGTGATGGCCCGATAGTAGGCGAACTGCCGCTGCCCGGACGGGATATCCAATTGGCGGACCATGATCATACCGCCGATCACATCCCCCGTCGTCGTCTCAAAGACCAGATCGACGGTCACCCCCACCTGTATCCCGCTGGCCGAGGCAAAAAAGGAAAATTCATAGAAGCACCCGGGGGTAATGCCGGCGAGGCTCTGGCTGAGATTGGCTCCGTCGGCAAGCTGCACGGATGAATCGCCGGAATGAACCAATCCCCCTGCGCTCTCCTGGGACACGAGCAACGGTGTCGTCGTGGTCCATGACACGGGTATGCCCCCGGCGAATAACTCCATCCCCCCGTTGACCACCAGTTCCCCGGTTCCCGAGCACGCCCCGGCCGGTCCTGTGGCCCCGGTGGCGCCGGTGGCGCCCGTCGCGCCGGTGGCTCCCGCTCCGGGACCTGTGGGTCCTGTCGCACCAGTGGCTCCCGTGGCGCCTGCCCCCGTGGGCCCGGTGGCGCCGGTTGCCCCCGCCGGGCCCGTCGCTCCGGTAGCGCCGGTGGGTCCCGTCGCGCCGACGCCCGGTCCGGTGGGACCTGTCGCTCCCGTGGCTCCCGTGGCTCCTGTCGCCCCCGTCGCGCCGGCGGGCTCATTGTCGCAGTTCAGCAGTACGTTGACAGCGATGCACTCCTCATCGCCTCTTTGATTGCGTCTATCGTTTCGCAGTATATTATCCTGATTATCCCTATACATGGATTCGCCTCCAGTATTAAAATGTACCATACCTATACATATGCGTAGGGCTGTACATGCGTGCCGAACGGGATATATATATGGGCCGTGTACAACAAAAAAGACCGCCGCGCATATGCGCGGCGGCCTGAATGACTGTCATCCTACTGCATCTGTACCGTCTGCACACCGGTATTGGATCCGTCGTCGCCCACCGCGACCACATAGACCCGCAAGGCACCCGGCCGCATACCGCTGTCCGCCAATGCCCGGGAGGCCGATCCCTGTCCGCCTTCCACCCGGAAATTGCCGTGGTACAGGGCGTTGCCCACCATATTGCGGATCTCATTCTCGGGAATATCGGGACCCATCTGCCCGCGCACCGAGTCCGGGATGGGCTGGGCGTCGGCGCCGCCATACGCGGTATTGCCGTTCATCACCTGCTGGACGCTGGGGGCGGGCATATCCAGGTCCACCCCGATGAAATACACCGTGGCGGGCCGGTTGAGGCTCACAGACAACTCCAGGGTGGTACCGTTCATGCGTCCATTCATCCCCGAAAACGCCACGGGTTCGGGGGTTGGCTCCGGTGTCGGCTCGGGAGTGGGACTGGGCGTGGGTGTGGGTGTCGGTATGGGCGTGGGGGCCGGGGTGGACGCCGCCTTGGTATCCGCTGCCGCGGGTGATTCGCCGGGCTCATCATCCTTGATGGGGAATACCCAGGCGGACATGGGCCCCTTGACGTAGAGGCTGTCGGAGGAGGCGCCCGCGGGCACCCCCACGAAGAACGCCCGGGTACATTCGGTTTCCCTGATTTTGATGTTTTCCACTTTCAGCCGTACCACCGACTGATCCTCCAATACCAGGGTCCCTTTTTGCAGCACAGGACCCGAACCGGCCTGGCCCGACATGACCTGCCGGACACTGGGCCGCTCGGTCCAGCGCTCCTGGATCACATAGTAGACGGTGACGGGATACTCGATCCGGGGAGCCCCTTGCATCTTATACGTACGGCTGGCCGTGTAGCCGGGATCGCTCAGGGGCGTCGTAGACCGCAGGACGGTGGGCTTGCCGCGTGTCTTTCCGTCCCGCTTGGGGTCGTATTCGCCTGTCTTCTGTGTGAGGGTGGACACCTTGACGCCAGCTCCTTTGTACGCCTGTATGCCCGCGCTGGTGGATGCTTTCCCCACCGGCGGCTCGATGAGGGTATCCGGCTCGTTGACTTCCGCCCTCTCGACGGTCCCATCCCCTGTGACCTGGGCGGGGCCGTCCACATAGAGGTCTGAGATAGCGCTGTCCGGGGCCATATTTATTTTGGCCGTATCCGCGGACTGCGTCTGCAGGACATCGACCCGGCTGCCGCCACTGATCTCAATATCGCCCGCACCCAGCACCTGGACATTGGGGAGCGTTCCGTCCAGCGTCACCCGGGTGTCCGGGCTTTGGGGCTGAATCATGACATCCCCGAACACCTCTTCGCCGGCGCTCTCCAGTATGGTATTGCCGGTGATCTCTGTCCATTCGATCATGCTGTCCATATCCGCCGCGATCCGCACCGTACCATCGGCGCGGTCAGCGGTCAGTTCCCCTATGCTTGTGTCCTGTATGTGGATACTATTTCGTCCCCCACCCGAGACCTCCATCCGGGTGACGGTGCAGCCGTCCACCGTTACCGACCCGTCGGCCACCTTTTCGGTGATCTTAACGAGGCCGGTGACGGTTGTGTCCCGCAGCGTCACATCCCCGCAGGAGATATGGACATCTCCTTCAATAATGCCGCCCTTTCCATCGTAGACACCGGGAGCGCCCAATATCAATGGATTCGCCTCAGCCTTATCAAACGCCGCCAATGCCTTTTTATAGGAATTCGATGAGCAGCCCGCACAGAACGCGAGGGCGAGCGAGACGGCCAGGACAATAGATATATGTTTTTTCATGATAGACCCTTTCCGAGAAGATGGGCCTAAAATATCATATACATGTTATGACAGTCAATGTAAGGTATTTGTTTTTGTGCGAATGTAATAGATATATTGCGTTTGCCCAAAATATTACAAGAATTCAATGTTTCTTGTAGAAATTCCGATAGGCCTTCGATGTTTTGGGCCAGATGGGCGCCTTCTTCTTGGGGAAAGGCTGTCCGGGGTTTCTGCGGTACTCGTCCATGTCCATGGTGACCATGATGAAGAATTCATCCTTATGGGGCTGTATCTGGGTGATGGGGGTGGGCTTTGGCAGGGGCCGTCCGGCGGCCTCCATGGCGGCAAGGATCTCCCCCAAGGCGTCACGGGCGTTTTGGGTGGCTTCTTCCGTGTCGTCCCCTTCGGCCCTGCATCCGGGGATGTCATGAAACCGGACGGTATAGCCGCCCAAGGGTGTGGGCTTTAAAATGGCAGGGTAGAGCTTCATATCCATGGCGGACCTCGCGAAGACCGTTTACGTATAGTCTGCGCCTTTATACGGCTTTGATTCCCATCCCTATGGATTGCACTTCTTGCAGGGCCGCTTGCCCTTCTGGATCGCCTCCTCCCGGGAGCCGTAGATCACCAGGTTCTCCGGGCTGATCTGGCTTGCGCTCCCGCAGGTGGACAGGTGAAACACGTCGCTTTGCTTGCTCCCGCAGTAGTAGACGCCGCCGGGAGGGGGCTCCGACGGGGGATCTTCCGGCGCGGGGGCGGGGGCCTGCTCCGTCTCCTCCAGAGATGGATCAGGCTCCGGTGTGGATGGATCCTCCGGGGCAGGCTTTGGGGCATCCGGGGCGGCGGCCATCGTCTCGAGGGGCAGCGCCCACAGTCCGAGGCGGGCCGCTTCGGCCTCCTCCTGGCAGGCGGCAAGTATGCCCGCATATGTACCGGGAGTACCGGCGGCGCACGCGTATCCGTTTGCCACCAGCAGGGCGTTCAGCGTCTTGCGGCGGACTTCATCGGGACTACGTAATAAAGGCTCCTCCAACCAGATGTAGTAAGCCGCTCCGTCCGTGTCTGTCTCCAGGTATACGAGGGAACCGGGGGGGAGGGTTTCTCCCATAAACCCGGCGGCATCCGTCCCTTCCTCTATCTCGATCCCCGAAAGCCGGGTGTCCCCTGGGGATTCGTCCGTATACTGCACATGAAGACCGTCCGCCGTGTACCCCAGCACGATGGCCCGTTCCATGGCGGGAATCGCGGGGGAGGGGGAGGGCGGCGGCGCGGTAACCGGGGATGTGGTCTCGGCGGACGCGGCAGAGGGCAGCTCCGTATACAGGGCGGCGACGATCTCCTCCGGGGCGTCCTGCTGCCTGCCGGTCATATCCACGACAAACCCGATCAGGCTACCCCCGCAGATGGCGGCGGATAGAAACAGCGCTGTCAGCGCCCTGGCATCCTTGCTTTCATTATACTTTATGAAAGAGGTGAAGCCATTGAACAACAGAAAGGGTCCGGAGAGCAGCAGAAAACCCAGGGCCGCGCTCACCAGCGTCATGGATAGGGCGAAGGCATAATAGGCCCCGGCCAGGACCATGTGACGGGGGTTCCCGGAGCGAAAGCCGGGGATGTGGGAAAGAATCCTGCCCATAGACCCAACTCCTTGTAGGATGATGGAAGGTATATGTAATAATATAGATGATCATAATATAAATGGTATTTATTTGTAAAGGGGTTCGACAAGATCCCACACACTTTCCTTTACAAACGGGAGCCTGGAAGAGATAATAGGAGAGAGACCACAATATCCGGGAGCGGAAATGAAAGAAATACAGTCACATAAGACCAACGATTACGATCAGATAACCCTGCAGGTGGAGGGATTATTGGCGGGGGAGAGCGATACGCTTTCCAATCTGTCCAACGCCGCCGCGGCGCTAATGCTGCTGCTCCCCGATATCAACTGGGCGGGATTCTATATCCGGCGGGGGAATGAGTTGACCCTGGGTCCCTTTCAGGGCAAGCCCGCCTGTACCCGGATCCCCATCGGCAGCGGGGTATGCGGCACGGCGGCGCAGCGGGGAGAGACCGTGCGGGTACCCGATGTCCACGCGTTCCCCGGGCATATCGCCTGCGACGGGGATTCCCGGTCCGAGATCGTGATCCCGCTGTTTTCGGAGGGTAAGCTGTGGGGCGTGCTGGATATCGACAGCCCAATGGCGAACCGGTTTGGGGAGTCCGATCAAGCCGGGCTGGAGCGCGTGGCCAGGGTGATCGAGGGATGTATACGTACAGAATTGTAGTTGACGAATGGGCGGGGAATGTGTACTATAGAAGTGTGGGAATATTTTTTTTGATGTTAATTGATAATCGTTATCAATAAGGAGGATACCCAAGTGAAATGCCCGGTAAGCAGCATGAGAAACGGACAGTGGGGCAGATTGGTCCAGATAGATGGCGGCGAAGAACTGACGGAGAAACTCGCGTCCCTGGGAATCAGGGTCGGAACACGGATCGGCAGGAAATACGGCCTGATGGGCCGCGGTCCGGTGGTCCTGACCGTCGGGACCGGAGAGGTCGCCATCGGCTACGGTATGGCGTCCCGGATGATGGTAAAGCTGGAAGGGGAAGAGGACTGCAAGCACGGACACGGCCATGGGGGCCGCAAGGGCCGCCGCTTTGGATTTCTGGGATCGCGAAGGGGTCATAGGGGACAGAAGGTAAAATCATGAAAACGGTATTGCTGATCGGCAACCCCAATGTGGGGAAAAGCGCCATCTTCTCACAGCTCACGGGGGTCAGCGTCACCACGTCCAATTACCCCGGCACCACGGTGTCCTATACCCGGGGCGCCATGAGCTACCGTCCCTGCGAGACGGTGGTCTGCGGCGGGGACTGCCGCCACTGCGAGGCGGCCCGGGGGGACTGGGAACGGGCGGAAATCATCGACGTGCCCGGCACCTACAGGCTGGACCCCCAGGCCCAGGCCGAGCAGATCGCGGTGGATATGATCCGGGAGGGGGATATCCTGGTCAATGTGGTGGACGCCACCAACCTGGAGCGCAACCTGAATCTCACCCTGCAGCTGCTGGAATTCGGCAAGCCCACCGTCGTCGCCCTCAATATGTGGGACGAGGCGCGGCACAAGGGTGTCGATATCGACGCGGCCGCCCTTTCCAAGCGGCTGGGGGTCCCTGTGATCCCCACCAGCGGGATCAGCGGCGAGGGGCTCTCTGAGCTGCGGGGCCGGATGATGAACGCTCCCAAAGGCTCCGGTGAGCGCCTCAGTGACGACGAACGCTGGGAGCGGATCGGCCGGATCGTGACCGAGGTCCAGAACCTGAGCCACCGGCACCACACGGTCCTGGAGCGCATCCAGGACATGATGATCCATCCCGTGACGGGGGCGCCCTTCGCGCTTGCGTCGCTGGCACTGATCTTTTATGTCATCATCCAGGCGGGAGAGTTCTTGGCGGGCTTGATCGATCAATTGTTTGCCTGGGGCTATACCCCCCTCATCAATCTCATCAGCGGATGGCTGGGGGGCGGGGGATTCTTCCACGACATACTGCTGGGACAATTGACCACCCCCATCGACTACGAGGCGGCCATGGGGGTATTGACCACCGGGGTATACGTGGCCCTGGGCCTGGTGCTGCCCTATGTGGTGGTCTTTTATCTGGTCATGGGGTTTCTGGAGGACCTGGGGTACCTGCCCCGGGTGGCGATCCTGTTTGACCGGCTCTTTCACATGGTGGGGCTCCACGGCTACTCCATCCTGCCCATGATGCTCGCCTCCGGATGCAATGTCCCCGGGGTGCTCGCCATCCGCAATCTGGAATCGCGGCGGGAGCGGTTCATCACCGCGGTCATCACCTGCACCACCATCCCCTGCATGGCCCAGACAGCCATCATCCTCCGGACGGTGGGGGCCAGGGGTACGGTATTCGTGCTGATCCTATTCTCCGCCCTGGTGCTGGTCTGGATCGCCCTGGGCCTGATATTGGGCGCCGCCGTCAAGGGAAGCACCCCGACACTGCTGATCGAGGTGCCCCCCTATCGGCTGCCCTCCCTGAAGACCCAGCTCCAGAAGCTGTGGATGCGGATCAGGGCGTTTTTCCGGGAGGCCATCCCCTATATGCTGGGCGGCATCCTATTCATCAATCTGCTGAATGTCACCGGTATCATCCACTGGCTGGGAAGACTGGTCAAGCCCTTGGTCACCGGGGTATGGGGTCTGCCCGGCGAGTCGGTGGCCGCCCTGATCCTGGGGATCATCCGCAAGGACGCGGCGGTGGCCCTGCTGGAGCCTCTGATGCTCACCAACGCCCAGGTGGTCACCGCCACCCTGGTGCTGATACTGTACTTCCCCTGCGCGGCGACCTTCGCGGTGCTCTGGAAGGAGCTGGGGATCAGGGATCTCATCAAGGCCTTCGCCATCATGTCCGCCACGACATTGGTGGCCGGGGCGCTCGTCCGCCTCGTCATGGGGGCACTGGTCCCCGGACTGGTCCTGGGACTGATATGGGCGGTCATCATCGCGTTGTTTATACTGGGGGCCTATCTGGGTACCCATCACGGAGACAGGAGGCAATCTATATGAGCGGGATAGACGGGATATGCAGGGCGATCCTGGACGGACATCACGAGCCCATCGTGTTCGTGGACACGGAGCATGTCATCCGGTATGTGAACGAGGCGGGGGCGATCCAATACCAAAAAGACGGGGGGTACGCCCTCGTCGGGCGGAGCGTCATGGACTGCCACAATGAGCGTTCCTGCCGTGTGATCCGGGAGGTTTTCGCCCGGATGCTGAACGATGGTGTGGATGAGGAAGAGATCTACCGCCGACCCGGCAAGATCGCCTATATGACGGCGGTACGGGACGGGAAGGGGACGTTGCTCGGGTATTACGAGCGGTACGCGATGATACACGATCAATAAAGATAAAACGCAGTAGGAGGAAATGCATGATGAAAATAATCTATTTCGCGGTGACGCTTGTATTGACAGTGGCCCTGCTGGGCTGCGGCACTTCGAATGATGAACCGAAATCCACGGATTCCCCAAGCGTATCGGGCCCGGACGGGCTGGAAGCAAATCTGACGGAAACGGGGGAGGACGGGCGTGCCTTTCAGTATGTCCTCACCAATCATTCGGACTCAGATGTGACGCTGACCTTCTCATCGGGCCAGGAGTTCAATTATATACTGTGGAGAAAAGACGAAACGGAGACGATGGTGTATTCCTACGAACAGGGCCGGGCCTTTACCCAGGCGTTCCATGAACGGACGCTGAAGCCCCATGAGTCGATCACCTATGACATCGCGCTGGAAGAATACGAGCCGGATACCTATATCCTGGAGGCCTATATGACATCCAACGAGCCGGACCAGGAGAGCCCGGCCAAGTATCGCCAGACGCTGGAGTTTACCATCCCTGATTGACGGTCTAGTCCTTCTTGGCGTACTTGATGATCTCCACATCGTGGAGCATTACCATCAGTCCCTCGGTGATCATGGGGTCGATCACCTTGACGATCTCATTGATCCTCTCTTCGGTGTCCACCACCTCGATCACGATGGGCAGGTCCTGGGACAGCACCTCGATCCCCTTGGTATGGACCCGGCTGTTGGCCCCGAATCCCTCGATCCCCCGGACAGTGGTGGCCCCCGCCAGGCCGTGCTCCTTGACCGTCTTGATGATGGCGTGATACAGGGCCTCATGCTCCCATTTGTCCGACTCCCCGATGTATATTTTCAGCAGTTTTCCTTTGCCTTCGATCTTCATAGGCACCTCCTCACAGTATCCACTGGGTGATCGAGCGTCCCGCGATGACGCCCCCGAGACTTAAGAACAAGGTCAAGCCGATATTGACGGCCCCCAGCAGGTAGCTGCCGTCGCTTAGAAGGCTCACCGTCTCGTAGCTGAAGGTGGAAAAGGTGGTGAACCCACCCAACAGCCCCGTCACCAGAAAGAGCCGCATGCCGGGGGGGATCAGATCGCTCCCGATGCTCAACTCCATCAAAAGGCCGATCAATAGGCCGCCGATCACATTGACGATCATGGTCCCGTAGGGGAATCCGGCTCCCCACCACCTCTGCGCCCCCAGTGATACGACATAGCGCAGGCACGCCCCCGCAAAGCCCCCGAGTCCCACATAGAGCAGTTTCATAGTGTCTCCTTACAGTAAAATAGACTCCCGCCTTAAAAAGCAGGAGTCATCAGCGTAAACGCGGTTATAAGGCAAACTCCATCACCTTTTGGGCTTTCTCATCACCCTTATCTGTACTTGACTTCGTAACACTCTTTGGTATTATATCGCATTTTAACTGTTTGTACAGCTTTCACCTTAGTACGGCCCCAGTCCGATGGCCGTGGCCAGCAATAAAAGCCCCCCGGTCAGCGCCAACGTGATCAATTGCAGCACCCAGGTGAACTTGAACCACTTGCCGTAGCCGACACCGGCCAGCCCCAGGCCGATCAGCAGCACCGCGTTGGTGGGAAAGAACACATTGCTGAACCCGTCCCCGAAGGCGAAGGCCAGCACGGCGGTCTGCCGGGTCAGGTGGCAAAGGTCCGCCAGAGGCGCCAGCACCGGCATCACCAGGAACGCCTTGGCCGAGGCGGAGCCGATGAAGAAATTCAAGAAGAGCACTACCCCATACATCCCCAGGGACGCCGCGCCCTGACCCGCCCGGGTGATCCTATCCGCCGCGTAGTACATAAGGGTATCGATGGTGCCGCTTTCGCTCATGATGTATTTGACACTGACCGCCAGCAGGATCAGGAGGATGCCCGGGGCCACGTCGCCGATCCCCCGGCCCATGGTCTTCCATAACTCCCTGCCCCGCATCCCCGCGATCAGCCCGGCCCCGATACCGCCGATGAGAAAGAGAAGCGCCACCACCGGCAGGGAATAATCGGATAGCCCGGTCTGGGCGAACACCACCACAAGGATCACGATCAATACGATCGCTCCCACGAACCACCGCACCGCCTTATTGAGCTTTTCGGCGTTTTCGGGCTCGGTCTCGGGGAGGACGGCCCGGGCGTCGATATTCTGCTTTTCCACTTTTTTAGCGTGCCGGATGAGAAACAGGGCGACGACACAATAGATCAGCACAAATACCAGCAGCCGGAAGGGGATGCCGGAAAAGAGGGGCAGTTCCGCGATCCGCTGGGCCACCCCCACGGTGAATGGATTCATCACCCCCGAGGCGAATCCGAACCCCACCGATAAGAGGCTCATACCAAGGCCTGTGAGCTTGTCCCACCCAAAGGACAGGGAGAGGGCGATGGCGATGGGGACCAATAGCACGCTCTCCTCGAATATCCCCACGAAGGACCCCAGCGCCATGAAGAGCAGCGAGATCGCCGCGAGGACCATGTACTTGCGGTGCCCGTAGCGGGCGACCACCCTATTGATGAGGTGATGGATGACCCGGCAGTGATTGAGGATCGCGAAGCTCGCGCTCAGTATCACTAAAAACAGGATGATGACGATCACCATGGCCCCGTCACTGCTAAAGAGCACCTCTACCGGGGCGGTGAACCACCGCCAGACGGGTAACGGGGACTGTGACGTATAGGCGAATGAATCCGGCACGATGGTGGTAATGCCCTGTGCCGTGACCCGCTCGTAGGCCCCCGGCGGGATCACCCGGGTGAGAACACCCGCGGCGATCATCAGCAGCAGCAGAATGACGGCGGATGTGACGAAGGTCCGCACGCCGATCTTGATGGCGGTGCCGGGCTGGCTCTCCTGAGACATGGCGGTTCCCCCTCTTTATAGATGTACTAGGATAAAGACTTGGTTATAGTATAGGGCTTCGCCTCAGGGATGGCAAATTCTTTCGTATCCTTTTACCATGCCTACATAAGGCGGCGGTATGCTATAATGATTGTATCCAATACACACAGGCGGGCTTAATTTTGATGCGATTGAAACAAGCGGCCCTCATAGGGCTACTGATACTTACATTTTTGCTGTCGGGATGCGCCTGGCAGAAGAGCCTGCTGGACCGCTCCCTCGACGTGGCCCAGCTGCGGGGGACGCTGCGGGTGGGGATCGCGCCCCTGGGCGCGCCGTTTGCCTACAAAGAGGACGGACAGGCCAAGGGGTACGCCGCTGACGTCGCCGGGCTCATCGCCTCGGGGATGGGTCTCGATATCGAATGGGTGATCGCGGACCGGGATACCCTGGCCGAGAAGCTCGCCGCCTACGAGATCGATATCGCCGTGGCCGACGCCATACCCGGCGCGGAGCAGGACCGGCAGTACCACCTGATCGGCCCCTATTTTCATGACCCTTATGTATATGTGTATCCCGCTGAGCGGGAGGACACGGACTTTGCCGAGATCGCCGCGTGGCAGGATGACCCCGCCGCGGATGATACCTATATACTGTGCCCCACCTGGGCCGACGCCCTGCTCACCGTGGACGACGGGGGCGCCGGGGCCGCGCTGATGCCCCTGAGCACCGCGGCCGCGCTCCTTGCGGACTGGGACGGCTACGCGGCGGTGCGGGCGGAGGGAGAATACGCCGCCTATATGATGGTCATGCGCAAGGAGGACGGACACCTGGCGGAGGCGGTCTCTAAAATCATGGATACCATCGGCGAAACCACCGCGCTTAGGGACCTCCAGGACAAGTGGTACGGAATACTAGCGGAATAAGCATGATCAAGTAGTAGAAGAAAGCCATCGCTGCGCGATGGCTTTTTGTGCATAACAGTCCATATCTACGTCCTGTAGGGGTCCTCGATCAAGTGTTTCCAGTATCGCACCGGCATGTAATTGCGCCGCAGCCTGGGATTTGCGCGGGTGGCGATGGCCACCTGCCTGTAATAGGTCTTCCACGCTTCCTGGTACCGAAGTTCATCCTCGTCGAACTCCGCCTCGATATAGGGGAGAGTGGTGAGCTGCCATTCCCCGCGGCGGCCCAGGGCCGCGAGCCCGCGCCGGACATCGTGGATGATCCAGTCCATGTCCGCCATCCGCTCCGCGAAATGGGGGGCGATGAGGCCGATCACCTGTCCGTCGGGGGAGATGGAGCTGTAATAGATCCCGTCGGTGGTCTGGCGGAACCGGACCAGACCCAGCAGTCTATGGGTCTCGGCCCCGACCTTGTCCACCATCCGCAGCACCGGCAGCACCCGGTCGTCGGCCATATGCCGGTCCACGGTACGGCCTATCTCAAATCCAAGCTCCAAATACCGGTATATCGCCATGGGAGCACCCTCGATCTCGGAGAGATAGGCGTAGAGGACATTGTGAAACGCCATGTCCGAGACGCGCCTGCGTATCCCGGCGGCTAAGCGCGTGACGGTGTCAGGATCGGCATTTACGTGGATCACGGTATCGAAGAAGGTAGGCTGGACCGCCCCGGCGGGCTGGATGTCGGTGGGCGGCGTGTCGTCAGAGAGCGCCTGATAAAGGGCCGTCATAAGTCCCTCCCATTCCCCGTCGTAGACGTAGACCGCCATCTAGAATTCCCCCGACACCCGGGAGAGGGGATTGGGGTCGAACAGGGTGGGGTGGCTCTGAAACAGTGACAACTGCTCGTGCATCCGCAGGTTCACCGTGCTGGGAAGGCGCGGATCTGTGAGTACCCGCCGGATGAGATCGTCATTGTCGCAGGAAACTCCCGAGTAGGTCCCGGCGCAGGTGATGAAGTGCCGGGCGCGCTTCAGTACTATCCCCAGCTTTTTCAGGTGTTCTTCGGTCAGGCGCTGTGCCTTTCGGGCGGTGATGATCCGCCGTGCCGAACGGACACCGATCCCGGGGACCCGCAGCAGCATCTCGTAGGGGGCCCGGTTCACCTCCACCGGGAACTGGTCAAGGTGCCGTAGCGCCCAGCAGCACTTGGGATCGAGGTCGGTATCGAAGTCGGGGTTCTGTGGGTCCAGTATCTCGTCGGCGGAAAAGCCGTAAAACCGTAAGAGCCAGTCCCCCTGGTACAGCCGGTGCTCCCGCAGAAGCGGCGGCCCCGGCACGGCGGGGAGCCGGGAGTCGCTGACCACGGGGATATAGGCGGAGAAATACACCCGCTTCATGGAGAATCGGCGGTACAACCCCTCGGAAAGCTTCAGAATCTGGTAGTCGTTTTCCCGGGAGGCCCCCACGATCATCTGTGTGGTCTGCCCGGCGGGGACGTACTTCTCTCCGGGACGGCGCATGGGGATTACCCGCCGCTCCGGCAGCGCGGGATGCCGCTCGGCGATGCCCTCCGTGATCTGTGTCATGGGGGCCAGTATTCCCTTGCTGGTCTTTTGGGGGGCCAGCAGGTGGAGGCTCTTGGCCGAAGGAAGCTCGATATTGACGCTCACCCGGTCGGCCAGAAGCCCCGCCCGGTGGATTAATTCCGGGGATGCCCCGGGGATGATCTTGATATGAATATACCCGTGGAAGTGATGGGTGTTTCTAAGGAGGTCCAGGGTGCGGATCATCCGCTCCATGGTCGTGTCCGGGTCGGGATGGACGGCGGAGCTCAAGAAAAGCCCCTCGATGAAGTTCCGCCGATAAAAAGCGATGGTGAGATCACTAAGCTCCTCGGGGGTGAACGAAGCCCTGGGGAGGTCATGATCCCGCCTGTTTTGGCAGTAGGCGCAGTTGTACACGCAGGCATTGGTCTGCAACACCTTCAAAAGCGAGATACAACGTCCGTCCGCCGCCCAGCTGTGACAGATCCCCGCCGGAGCGGCGTTGCCCAGTTCCCCGCGTTTCCCCTTCCTGCGGCTGCCGGAGGAGGAGCAGGAGACATCGTATTTGGCGGCGTCGCCGAGTATGGCCAGTTTCTCCATCAGTTCCATTTTGCGCTTACCTTTCTGTATCGATTTTAGCATAGAAACACCGCCGGGTCAAACATATGTTCCCCTGTTTTTGCTTTTTTATTGCGGCAGTGGTATCATTCCGGTAAGATAAAAAGTGGAAGTGTTTTTCGACAATTCGACAGCGACGGGGTAGCATGGGCATAGAGCAAAAGCAGAAGTTGATCCTGGAGGGGAACATGACCCGGACGGTCCTCACTTTGTCCGCCCCTCTCATGCTCAACAATCTGATCCAAACCGTATATAATCTCACCGATACCTACTGGGTCAGCCGCCTGGGAGATATATCGGTGGCGGCAGTGACGCTGGTGTGGCCGGTGATCTTTTTCATGATCTCATTGGGGATCGGTCTGTCGGTGGCGGGCACCGCCCTCGTATCCCAGTATGTCGGCGCGGGTGAGACCGATAACGCGGGCCGCTCCGCGGGCCAGGTACTGACATTCTGCCTGATTTTTTCGGTGATCGTAGGGTCATCGGGCTATGTGCTGACGCCCCACGTGATCCGGTGGATGGGGGCGGAAGGCGAGCTGTACGCGGAGGCGGCTTCTTTCCTGCGAATCATCTTCCTGGGGATGCCCTTCTTGTTTGGGTTCATGGCCTACACCAGTATCATGCAGGGGCAGGGAGACACGGTCTCTCCCATGGTCTTCGGTATTTTTTCCGTGGCGCTCAATATGATCCTGGACCCCCTCTTGATCCTCTCGCTGGATATGGGGATCGCCGGGGCGGCCTGGGCGACGGTCCTGTCGCGGATGATCTTCTGCGTCATCGCCGTGTACTCGTTGTTCGCGGGCCGGTGGCGAAAGGGAATCATGCTTCACCTCGCCCACCTAAAGCCCGAAGTCCAGTGGCTTAAGAAAATCGCCAAGGTGGGGATGCCCGCCTCCCTGGGCCAGTCCAGCGCGGCGTTGGGATTCGTGATCATGAACGCCTTTATCGTGGGGTTCGGTGAAAATACCCTGGCGGCCTTCGGCATCGGCAACCGGATCAATTCCCTGGTACTGATGCCGAGCATGGGGATCGGCAGCGCGCTGGCCACCATCGTGGGGCAGAATATAGGCTACGGGGATATCGGGCGGGCAGGTCTCGCGGTGCGCCGCAGTCTGCAGCTATCGGTCTCTATGTCTTTCATCGGGGGAATTATCCTGTTTCTGCTGGCGGGGTCCGTCATGGAGGTATTCACCGACAGTCCCGACGTCTACGCCCAGGGCGTGGAGTACCTGAGGTGGATCTGCGCGGGGATATTCCTGATGGCCATATTCCAGGTATTCATAGGGGTATTCCAGGGCTCCGGGCATACGGTGATGGCCATGATCTTGATGGCGGGACGGCTGCTCGTCGTGCGCATTCCCCTCATTGTGCTCTTGAGCCGGCTGTTCGACTTGGGCAGCCGGGCGGTCTGGTACTCGCTTCTATTGAGCAATATCATCGCCTGTATCGTGGGGGCTGTCATGTACCTGAGCGGGCGATGGAAACAAGCCGTTATCCACACCCAGGAAAGGCGGGAAGGGACATGATGTTTCGGTATGGGGAGTATATCCTCAGAGAGCCTTTGGATGAAGACGCGGCGGGGTTTTACCGCATCTCCCATGACGAGGCGGTCAACCGGTATTATGGGAGCGCGGGGACGGATTTCAAGGATATGGACGAAGCGATGCGGCAGGTGGAATGGTGCCGGGAGCAGTTTGCGCACAATGCGGGTCGCTTTATCATCGCGCATAAGGTGAAAAACGAGTATATCGGAGACATCGGGTTCTATAATTACAGCGGGGCCCATCACAGAGCCGAGATCGGCTACCGGCTCTCCCGTGAGTATTGGGGAAAGGGGATCATATCCCATTCATCGGTCAGATGGTGGCATGGGGATTCGATACATTGCGGTATAATAGAATAGAGGCCCTGGTGGATGCGGGAAACGAGGCTTCGAAAAGGGTGCTGGTAAAGAACGGTTTCATACGGGAGGGTACCCTGCGGCAATATGAATACGAAGACGGCGGGTATGTGAATCTGGAGATGTATTCGATTTTGAAAGATGAGTATATGAAGGAAACGTTGGCGGATAAGGGAGGATCATCATGAAACACGATATTTCTGAATGGGAGCGTCGTATCCGGGACATGGGGTACCGCATGACGCCCCAGCGGCGCGCTGTGCTGCGGGTCATCGGGGAGAACGCCGGCAGCCATCTCAATAGTCACGAAGTCTATAAGCTGGTCAAGGACTGCTGCCCCGAGGTGGGGATCGCGACGGTATACAGGACGCTGGCCATGCTGGCGGAGCAGGGCTTTCTGTCCGCCACCCAGTTCGGGGACGGGGCCGTGCGATATGAGATCCTGGATCCTAAGGAGGAGCATCATCACCACCACCTGATCTGCCTCGGCTGTGGTTCCATCGAAGGGTTTGAGGAGGACCTGATGGGTCAAGTCGAGAAACGGATACAGGAGGCCAAGGGGTTTGACATCGTCAACCACCAGGTAAAATTCTACGGATTATGTCAAAAATGCCGCGAAAGAGCGCAAAGTGATAAATTAACATAAAATAACACAATGTTTGAAAGGATAGATAGTTTCATTTTATTGTAAACCTATGGTATAATAACCAACGGATTTATGAATAAATATTCGGACCGAACCCTCGACCCATCGTATGGCGCGGGCAGCCAGACTGGTTCCCTTTCTCTTTCATCGACACCGTTTGTCCTTGGCATCGTTGCTCAACATTTTTTCGTTTTCTTTATCTATGGTCAGTAGCAGCCCGTGTAAATCAACGCATATTGTATAGGTATCGGTCGGTTGTCCGGAAGGGGAAAATCGACATGGAAATGGCCCGGGGCGTGGATCTAGCCGTCATGATCACCAGCCTGGTATTCGGCGGTATCTTCGTGTGGCTGTATGTCAAGGAACGCCAGCGTTACCATCTGCTATGGGCTGTTGCCTGCGTTCTTTTCGGTTTCCGGTATCCATTCTTTTTGCTGGCGGGGAAGAATATGGCCTCGCCGTTTTTTTTGGTCCTGTCCATCACGATGATCTTTTTCGGATTCTTTTTGCTCAACAGTGGTTTGTGGAGATGTATCGGCTTTAAGTACATCTCTTTTGCCAGTATCCTGGCGGGCGTCGTCTATATCGCCCTCTTGAGCACGCTTTTTTTTGGAAACATTTTTACTCCGCCTGTCTATGTCGGTTTTGCCTACCTGTGCGGCGGGTGTATCGGCGCCTTTACAGGCATACAGCTTTTGCTGCTGCCCAGACGTCACGGCATCCTGTACTGGCGGGTCCTTGGGCTGCTTCTGATGAGCTGGTTTTTCGTGTCGATATGGATCGTGATCTCCTATACCAGACTCAACAACAGCCCTTGGTTTTTGATGATTACAGGCGTTTTGTTCATAATCACGGTTCTGTACATGCTGTTTCTGAGACTGGGTGCGACGGGTATTGACACCGACAGGCGGGGAGTCGGATTTGGCACTGGCAATATGCGGCTGGGCTGGTTCGAGATCGTTCCTGACGAGGAGCGGATCAGCATATCGCCCCAGACCTATCGCGAGCTGGGATATGAACCCCATGAATTCCCCGAGACAATCGAGGCATGGCTTTGCCATATGGATGAAGAGGGGCGGGAGAGGGCAAAAAGGGTAATACGGGATATACAGGGCCGGAATCGCCCAAATTCATTTACCTGCGAACACAAGATACGGACCAAGGACGGACGGTACTTGAGTGTCATCACCAAGGGATATTCCATACAGACCAACGCTCTGGGTAAACCCACGCGGTATATCGGCATCAGTTTCGATCTGACGGAGGAGAAAAGGATGGTGGAGGTATTGGCGGAGAAGAACCGGCGGATCTCCAGCGCGGAGGAACAGAAGGAAGCCATTTTTGACAGTATCCCGGACGCCATGCTCTATCTGGACCTCAGTTGGCGTGTCTTGATGGGCAACGCCGCCGCCTGCCGGCTGTTCGATTGTCCCCTGGACTGTATGCGTGGAAAATCTTTTCAGGAACTCATGGGACCCGAGCGGGATGTCTCCGGCCTCACCGCGTCGGTCGGTGACGAATCAACACGCGGCGTCGTCACCGAGGAGATCGAGACGGTGTCAGGCAGGTACTGGCGCCTGCGGGTCCGGCCGGTCATAAGCGCCACAGGGGAGCGGGAGGGACACGTGCTGGTGATCGAGGACAGGACAGAGTACCGGCATCAGGAGGAGCAGCGGACGCAGATGGAAAAAATGATGGCTATCGGCCAGATAGCCGGGGGATTGGCCCATGATCTGAAGAATCAGATGATGGTGACGCTGGGGAACCTCGCCCTCATCGAGGAAACGATGAGCCGTGACTCTCAGGCCTATGAATACATCAAGCGGGTGGAAAACGCCACCAAGGGAACCAAGGAACTGATCGACAATCTGCTGGCGTTCGCCCGGAAGCGGCCCATCGAGTATACCCGTATGGATACCCATGATGTCATCGATTCCTCGGTCCAGCTTCTTCAGCACAGCCTGTCCCCCAACGTATCCATCCAGACCTTTCTGCATGCTCGCAAAAGCCAGATACGGGGCGATATCTACCAGATGCAGAACGCTCTTTTCAACCTCGCCATCAATGCCCGGGACGCGATGCCCGACGGCGGATTTCTGTCCATCGAGACCCAATGCGCCTATGTGGAAGAGACACAGGTATTTCAATACTCACAGCGTCTGGAGCCGGGAGAGTATATCCGCATCAGCATATCGGACACGGGGAGCGGGATGAGCGAGAGCACCCTGAAGCGTATTTTTGAGCCCTTCTTTACCACCAAGCCCGCGGGGAAGGGGACGGGGCTGGGACTGTCCATGGTGTTCGGCACGGTGCAGGCCCACCACGGGGCCATCAATGTATTCAGCCAGCAGGGAGAGGGCACCATATTCGATATTTATCTTCCGTTGATCGAGGCGTACGAAGAAGAGCAGTACGACGAGGATAGTCTCGCCCAGTACCGGCTGATGTGAGGTATGGCTAGGCGGTTTCCGCCGCGACCTTCATTTCAGGCTCCGCATGGACATTGATACGTGTCCATTTTTTTCTCAGATACCGCACCACCAGCGCCCCCGAGACCACCAGCAGGGAGAGTCCTTCCGCCTGCCAACAGCCCGCGATGCCCTGATCGAGGACGCGGACCAGCACCCATACCGCCGGCATGAAGAAAACCCATATCCTCACGGCGGACACGATCATCACTGTCAAGGTGTCTCCCGCGCCCCGTAAGCCCCCGCTCAATATCACATGGAAATTGAGGATGGGCTGGTTGATGCCGATGAAGATCATGGCGGGGATCGCCGCCAGCACCACGGCGCTGCTGGGGGTGAAGAGGCGAACAATGGGCTCCGCCGCGAATATATAGACCGGGCACATGATAAGACCCCATATGACGCCGAGGATACTGGCCGTCCAGGCGGTGGCGGACGCCTTGGCGGGGTTCTTTTCCCCCAATGCTTTTCCCACCAAGGTGGCGGTGGCCACCCCGAGGCCGATGGCGGGCATGAACGATATGGATTCGATCTGCAGGCAGATGCGAAAAGCCGCCTCGGAGAGGGTGTCGAGTTTGGAAACGACGGATGACATGATCAAAAACGATCCGTTCATCATCAACTGCTCGATGCCGCCGGGATAACTGATCTGAAACAGCTTTGAAAACACCGCCCGGCTGATCCGTAGATGAATCATGCGGATCTGAAACTTCTTGTGCCTGACGAGGATGATATAGGCGAATACCAGGGCCGAAAGAATGCGGGCCCCCACTGTGGAGACGGCGGCTCCCGCCACCCCCATCTCTGGAAACGGCCCCAGGCCCGTGATCAGTACGTAATTACCGATGATATTGAGTATATTGGCCCCGCCGTTGACCACCATGGGGGTCATGGTATCTCCGGCTCCCCGGAGTATGGCGGCACTGGAAAAGGAAAAGAACATAAATATCTGACTGATCAGTACGATATAGAAGTACTGCAGGGAGACCTGCGCCACATCCGGGGACATTTCGAAAGCGCCGGTCAAAATCGACCGGCCGAATACGGCACTGATCGTCGTGATAGTGACACCCAGTATGAGATTGATGAGAATGGCCTGTCCCGCCACACGGCTCATGCCCTCGGTGTTTTTCTCCCCGTAGTACCTGGCGATCATGGCGGTGGCCCCGGTATTGAACGCGGTGAATACGAATATCAGCGCGTTGTACAATTGGTTGGCGAATCCGATACCGGAAAGCGCCTGGTATCCGATGAGGTAGCTGATCATCAGGGTATCGGCGATCCCCACAAAGGTAGATAATGCCGTCTCACCGATAGCCGGCAGGGCAAGTTTGACAATGGATCCGCTTAACCGTATGGCATTCTGCTTTTTTGTCAATGCATTGTCCATGAATTCTTTCCCAATTGTATAGTTTGCGGTATAATGACGTGAGAAAACCCCTGATGCCGCCGAAAAGGCGCTATAGACGATTGTAAAACGAGGCGCCGCGATAGTCAAGAAAATATTGTAAAAGAACGGTAAAAATCGATTCTTTTTGAGTTGGCGGCTGATGGATCGGGTAAAATGAGGGAAGGAGGGTTATCTATGAAATGGATCTGCACGATCTGCGGATATGTACATGAGGGAGAAGAACCGCCGGAAACCTGCCCCCAGTGCGGCGCTCCCAAGGAGAAATTTGAACGGATGGATGAGGAGTAATGCCAGTGGAAAAATGGGTATGTACCGTATGCGGATATATGCACGTAGGAGAAGAACCCCCCGAGCGATGTCCCCAGTGCATGGCGCCCCGGGAAAAATTCAACCAGATCGATGATACGGAAAATCCCTGGGCCGACATCCACCGGGTAGGCGCCGCCGCCGACGCGGACGAGGCGCTGAAGACAGGACTAAAGGAGCATTTCCAGGGGGAATGCACTGAAACGGGGATGTACCTGGCCATGGCGCGCCAGGCAGACCGGGAGGGGTTCCCCGAGATCGCCGAGGCGTACAAGCGAATCGCATGGGAGGAAGCGGGACATGCCGCCCTCTTCGGCGAAATGCTGGGCGAGGTGCTGAAGGCCGACACCCGGTCCAATCTGAAGATGCGGGCCGCCGCCGAGCACGGCGCCTGCGCGGGCAAGGTCGAACTGGCCGATTTGGCCGAGAAACAGGGACTTCCCGCGGTCCGGGACGCCGTTAGGGAGATGGCCCGGGACGAGGCCCGGCACGGAAGCGTGTTTCAGGGGCTGCTGCGCCGGTATTTCAAGTCCTCGTAAACCACTATAGTTTCGAATAAAAGAGAAGGTCGGTACCGACCTTCTCTTTTTCTGATAGCGGGAATATGCTACCGGGCCGAGACATTCCTGCCGATCAACAAAAACCGGACTACGGCCAGGATCACCACGATACCTATGAATGCGTAGGTCTGGACAAATATGCTCATTCCCACAATAGAGAAGGCATTGGACATCAGCGCCCAGACAAAGGCAGGTACAAGGGAAAAGAGAAGGGCGAACATGCTGTTTTTCAGCCACCTGATGGATGTCACAGAGAGGTAGATGAACAGTACGTACTCAAGCCCCATACCGGGCCGGGGGACGGCCGCCTGTATCCGCATGAGCCAGAAATACCCCGCCAGGGAGGCAAACAGCCCGCCCGCCGCGTATATCAGCAGGACTCTGACCCATGAGTTTTTTGCCTCTCCCTTGTCAAATATCATAATCAGCACAAGGACCAATACAAGTGCTGCCGACGCCAGGAGAATAGGCGCCAGGAGATTGGCCCCCTCGATCATGATTGTTTCCCCGCCGCTTGCTATCCCCATGATCGGGATCGTCAGCAGCCCGGTTGCTAGTGTGACGATGAATGGCGGTATTCTGGCGAGTCCGATCAATGTGCCATTGACCGCGCCGAAGAGGATGCAGATACCGATGGATACTACCACTCCCAGGGATATGGATCCTGTCTGGGCGGTCAACGCGATGATCATCGCGGATAGACCTGCTATGTAGGGAACCGACAGATCCGGGCCCTTTTTAGCGCTGACAGTCACAGCCAGGGCGAGGGTCGCGGGAAACAAGAACTGGATCAGTATGTTTTTCAAATTGGCCATGCTGAAAAAGACTGGTCCCAGCACTCCGGCGGCCAGTATGATCGTCCCCAGCAGAAGCGCCCCCAAGATGATGAGTGCCAGATAGTTGCCCATGAAGTTCCGGGATGATTCCGCCTTGATCCCTTGTGGCTCTCGCGATACGGTTTCTCCGCATTTCGTACAGAATTGGTCGACTGAATAAAGCTCATTTCCGCAGGATTGGCAGTACGGCATTGAGGCAACCCCCTCCTTTTTTAACCATATAATAGTATCATTGCATAAATGTATATTCAAGACATAAAACTGGAATTACTCCTAAAAAGGTTGACTTGGGTGTTATAACTGTATATACTCGGCATGTACAGTTATTCTCACAGACAGAAGACTGGGCTTTTCAGCAATATCGCAGGGATATCACAGCATGATCACATTTTCCAGTTAAGATATTCCTGACTAAGAAATTAACCTGGAGGGTTGTATGAAACCGCGCAAGAAAAGAAGATGGATCATCTGGACGTCACTGGCCCTGGTGGTGGTAATTGTGTTGGTCGTCGTAATGGTGAATCGGGCGAAAAGCGCTCTGGAGGCGATGATGCCCTCATACCAGCAGGAGCAGGCTGAGATCGGTGATCTTTCCCTCACCGTGTACGGCAGCGGGTCTCTGGCGCCGACTGACTCGACCAATGTCCCCGCTCCCATGTCCGGCACGGTGGCGGAGTGGTATTTCGATATGGGTGACGAGGTTAAGGAGGGCGATATCCTGGGTGTGATGGACACCGACCGGTATGATGATGAGGTCGACGCCCTGAAGGATAGGATCGACGAACTGGAGACAGCCCTGGAGAACTACCAGGACGAGCTGGATACCAGTATCGCCTATTCCCCCATAGACGGCGTTGTCAAGGAGGTCTATGTCCAACCGGGCAGTGATGTCAGCCGCGTGAACCAGGTTTATGGCTGCTATATGGTGATCGCGCCGGACGAGACCATGACCGTTACATTCTCACCCTCCGGTGGATACGCGGGGGATGTGGGCGACTATGTCCGCATCGTGCCCGACGGATACAGCGCTGTCAACGGAAAAGTGGTGTCCGTGGCGGGAGCCACCAGCACCGCCGAGGTCGACTCGTATATCCCCTCCGGGACCAGCGTCACCATCGAGGACATATCGGGTGAGGAGGAGATCGGAAGCGGTACGCTCACGGCGAAGGGCGCGGTCAATATCACCGGACAGAGCGAGATCGCGGCGGTCTATGTCCAGGCAGGCCAGCGGGTCGCCAAGGGCCAGAAACTGCTGAAATACGATTCTACTGTCACAGGCAGCATGGAGTCGAAACAACAGGATCTGGCGGATGCCAAAGAGGAACTCAGTGATCTGGAAGCCGCGTCCCCTGAGATCGTGGCCACTGCGGACGGGGTGCTGACCGCGGTCAACGATACCGAGCTGGTCAAGGACCTGACGGCGGCCCAGATCTCTCCCCTGGACGCCATGGACCTGATCGTCGCCATCGACGAACTGGATATCGCCAAAATACAAATCGGGCAGAGCGCCGACATCTCCATTGACGCCCTTCCCGACGAGTCCTATACCGGGACCGTGTCGCGGGTCAGTCAGGTAGGTGTGGCCCAGGGCGGCGTGACCACCTATGATGTGACGCTGACCATCCAGGAAACCGGAGGCTTACGGATCGGCATGAACGCCAGCGCCGAGATCCTGGTGGATAAACGGGAAGGCGTCGTGATACTGCCCCTGGATGCCATCCAGTACCAGGGCGACCGGCCCTACGTGCTGTTGGCCGACGGCGACGCTAACGCAGGGGAAGGTGCTGTCGAGGGCGCGCCGGCAGGTGCTCCCGACGGGGTAAACTTCGCCGATATGACTGATGAAGAGCGGCAGGCACTGGTACAGGACACGATGAACTCTATGGCGAACGGCGGGGGAACCGTCCAGTACGTTGAGACCGGCATGATGAACGAACAATACGCGGAGATCGTAAGCGGCCTTGAGGCCGGAGATACCGTGCTGGTGCCTGTGTCTTCCTCTCTTATGGATTGGAATAACATGGGCGGTATGGGCGGCCCGGTGGTCGTCACCGAGACCCGTTCGTCTTCGGAGTCCCGCGGCGGCCGTTGGGAGTGATAATTATATGGCCAGATCGATGATCGAGATCAAAGACGTCACCAAGATCTATCAGATGGGCGAGACCGAAGTCCGGGCCCTGGACGGGGTGGATATCTCCATCAAGGAGCATGAGTTCGTCTCCATCATCGGACCGTCAGGCTCCGGGAAATCCACCCTCATGCATGTGATCGGCTGTCTGGATGTGCCCACCACAGGCCAGTATTGTCTGGACGGGGAAGAAGTGAGCGATCTCTCCGAAAACAAGCTGGCTCAGATACGCAGCCGGAAGATCGGGTTTGTGTTTCAGCAATTCAATCTCCTGAGCAAACTGAGCGCCGTGGAAAATGTGGAACTGCCTCTGATCTACCAGGGGGTGGGGGTAAGGGAGCGGCGGGAGCGGGCCATAGACGCGTTGACCCGGGTGGGACTTGGCGAACGCTGCTATCATAAACCAAGCGAACTATCCGGCGGGCAGCAGCAGCGGGTGGCCATCGCCCGGGCTCTGGTCTCGAATCCGCCCCTGATACTGGCCGACGAGCCCACCGGCAATCTGGATACCCACTCCGGGGAGGAGATACTCGAGATGCTCACCGACCTGCATGAAAAGGGCAACACCATCGTGGTGATCACCCATGACATGGAAGTGGCCGAGGCCACCGAACGGATGATCCATATCCGTGACGGCAAGATCACCGGAGATGAGGAGGTCATGAGCGCATGAATGTGTCACAGGGATTCAAGATGGCATTTGCCTCCATATTTTCCAATAAGATGCGGTCATTTCTGACCATGCTGGGGATTATCATCGGGGTGTTCTCGGTGACGGTGCTGATCGCCCTGGGTCAGGGGGCCACCGCCTCTGTCACCGAGTCCATCAGCAGCATGGGCTCCAATCTGTTGACTGTCAATATCATGTCCAGGCGTAATTACGACATCACTGCGGATGATATCGAAAGGCTCGCCGAAAGTGACAATATCATGGCCATATCCCCCTACGCGGCCACACAGGCCACGGCTAAGGCCGGGAACGAGAATATGGACGCCACGGTCGAGGGCGTGACGCCCCAGTATCTCACTATCCGCAATTTCGCCATCGCCGCCGGACGCGGGTTTATCCAAAACGACTTGGACCGGCGCTTTCGGGTGGCGGTCATCGGGGTCGATATTGCCGACGAATTGTTCAATACCCGGGACGTGGTGGGTAAGACCATCAATCTCAGCGGGGTGGAATTCACCGTCATCGGCGTGATGGAGGAGCAGGGCAGCAGTATGATGGGGTCCGATGACGAGCATATATTCGTGCCCCTGACCACCGGGCAGCGGCTGATGCGCAATACCCAGATCCGCACATTCTACGCCAGCGCGGCCAGTGAAGATACCGTCAAAGCTGCCAAGGCTGAGATAGAGGCATTTCTCAGTCGGGAGCTCAGAAGCGGTCCCGACTCCGCAGAAAACCAATGGATGATTTTCGACCAGAGCAGCCTGCTGGAAACTATGAATCAAGCCACCTCCACCCTGACGGCTATGCTGGGCGGGATCGCGGCCATATCTCTATTGGTCGGCGGCATCGGGATCATGAATATCATGCTGGTCTCGGTGACCGAGCGGACCCGGGAGATCGGCATCCGCAAGTCCATCGGCGCCAAGCGGCGGGATATATTGTTTCAGTTTTTGATCGAAGCCATTATCCTATGCATCCTGGGCGGGCTCCTGGGCATTCTGCTGGGGGCGGTCGTGATCAAGGTGCTGGGCAATATACTGGAGATCTCGGCTTCCATGTCGGCCAATGTGGTGACCTTGGCCGTGGGATTCTCCATGCTGGTGGGCATACTCTTTGGCCTGTATCCGGCAAACAAGGCCTCCAAGCTGGTTCCCGTGGAAGCGCTCCGGTACGAGTGATGGAATAGTCTGTATATGATATACTTAGATGGGTGATAGGGATGGATAATAGACACATATTGGTTGTAGAGGACGAAAAGAGGCTCCAGGATGTGGTCCGCATCTACCTGGAACGGGAGGGCTACCGGGTGAGCCAGGCCTATGATGGAGAGGACGCCCTGCGGATTCTCGGTAAGGAGAAGGTCGACCTGGTGCTCCTGGACGTGATGCTGCCCCATATAGACGGATGGCAGGTCTGTGAGCGTATCCGGAAGACCTCCGAGGTCCCCATTATCATGGTGACCGCCCGTACCCAGGAGTATGACAAGATCAAGGGCTTTGATCTTGGCGTGGACGATTACGTCAGCAAGCCCTTCAGTCCACGGGTGCTGGTCAAGCGTATCCAGGCCGTGCTCCGGCGCACCGCAGGGGACCGGTCCGAGTCGCAGTCCGACCAGGTCCTGACCGTCGGGTCGCTTAAGGTGAATCCCGTTTCCCGGGAGTGCTACGTGGGAGACAAACCCGTGACCCTGGCCCGGAAGGAATTCGACCTGCTGCTCTTCATCATGCGCCACCCCAACCAGGTATTCAACCGGGAGCAGCTTTTAGACCAGGTCTGGGGAGACCTCTACGTGGATGATAGGACGGTGGACACTCATGTCAAGCAGCTCCGGGAAAAGCTCGGCGCGTGTCGTGCCATGATCCAGACGGTCTGGGGCGTGGGGTACAAATTTGTCCCAGCCGCGGAGCCCGAGGACTGTTCATGAATACCATCCGCAACAAACTGTGGACATTCATCATGCTCATCGTAGCGGCGGTGCTGCTGATGGTATGGCTCTTTCAGATCGTATTGCTGGACAATTACTATGTCCGCCAGCGGGCCAATAGCTTCAAGATTTCCGCGGCACAGATCGCCCAGCTCTTTCAGCAAAAAGGCACCTCGGACAACGAAGCGTGGCAGCGTCTCGACTTGATCGTGACCAAAACAAACAGCATCGCCATGATCGTCGACCCCAAAGCCAGGCAGGTGCTGCGGGTGACCAATCCCAACATGGCACAGTCCGAGTTTTTAAGCTCTCTTTTACTTCCGATCTGGGAGAAATTCGCTTCGGGGGAAAGTTTCATCTATATACCCCAGCGGGGTTTTCGCCTCCGGACGGCGCCGTTGATCGCCGTGGCGGTGGGTGAGCCCTTTACCACAGACGGGCAGCGGTATTATCTTTGCCTTATGACCCTTTTGGAGCCGCTTAAGGATACCACGGGACTATTGCGCCAGCAATTGACGATGATCACCCTGATCTCCATCGGTGTCGCCACCCTGCTGGTGTTCTGGCTGTCACGGTATATCTCACACCCGGTGCTGGAGATCACCCGGGCGGCCAACCGCATCGCGGCCGGGGATTATGACACCAGGGTCATGCACAAGGCCGACGACGAGATCGGGGTGCTGGCCGACACCATGAATAATATGGCGAAAAAGCTGGGGGAAAACGAGCGGATGCAGCGGGAGTTTATCGCCAATACCTCCCATGAACTGAAAACTCCCATCAGCGCCATCCGGGCCAACGCCGAACTGGTCATGGATATCGAGAATCAGAACGAAGCCGAACGCCGGCAGTTCCTGCAGATCATCGTGGACGAGAGCATCCGGCTGAATAGCATGCTGGAGGATATACTGGATCTCTCCGCCATGGAGAGCGGGCGGCAGCCCCGCCGGGAGGTCTTCGATATCAGTGAGATGCTCGGTGATGTCCGAGATCGGATGCGTGCCCTTATCGAGGAGAAAGATATAACATTTACCCTGGATACGATGGGAGAGCGATGCGTCTCCGCCGATCCCCAGATGATGTTTCGGGTGTTTTACAACCTTGTGGATAACGCCGTCAAGTATACGCCTGTGGGAGGCCATGTGACGCTTCGGGCAAAGGCATCGGAGACAGGCGTCCGGATCGGGATAACGGATGATGGGCCGGGTATCGCGCAAGAGGATCTTACCCACATCTGGGATCGCTTCTACAAGGCGGACAAGGCCCGCAGCCGCAACGGCGGCAGCTCCGGCCTGGGACTCGCCATCGTGAAGTCCATCCTGGACGCCCATGGGTTTACCTACGGTATGGAGAGCGAGCCGGGAACGGGGACCCTGGTGTGGATCGAGATGACGGACCCGGTAGAGGAGAAGGGCAAATCAAAGAAAGAAAAAGAGTAATACAGATACGAGTAGTAATTAGGAACGACAGATACGTCGTTCCTTTTCTTTCGCCGGTTATAACCGGATTTTCACTTCTTTAAATTCCCCCCTTTACTCAACCGGAAACAATTGGATATAATAAGTCACAAACACCCAAGGAGTTATCATGACGCAGAAAGAACGCCTCGCATCCCAGCTTGCATTTCTCCATGAGATCGACGCCGTCAAGAACATATTCCGCCAGACAGCGGTGTCCGGCTCGGTCCGCAAGGAAAACGACGCCGAGCATTCCTGGCATCTGGCCATGATGGCCATGGTATTGGCGGAGCACGCCGCCGAGCCTGTTGACGTATGCCGGGTGATCAAGATGGTGCTTGTCCATGATTTGGTGGAGATCGACGCGGGGGATACCTTCTGTTACGATGATCAGGCCGCACTGGATAAGTCCGAGAGGGAGACAGCATGCGCGGACAGGCTTTTTGCGCTTCTCCCCGGGGAGCAGGGCAGGGAAATGCGATCGCTTTGGGAGGAATTCGAGGCGCGCGAAACCCCCGACGCACGATTCGCCGCTTCACTGGACCGGGTGCAGCCCATCATCCAAAACTACCATACGGAGGGCCACAGCTGGGTTATCCACGGTATCGCCAAGGATCAGGTCATCGAGCGAAACGCTATCGCCAAAGACGCCGTCCCCCCGCTGTGGGAGTATGTGCTGGAGATACTGGGTCAAGGCGTGAAAGAGGGCTGGCTTAAGGCGGACGAATGCGATCATTGACCGTGAGGGAAAAACCCCCATACTTTGCTTGCCAAGGCAAGGGGCGTTCCTGTATAATTCATATATTGGCCCTTGGAGGGACTGCCCTCCAGGGTTTCCTATCGATTAACGATGCCGGAAGGCGTTTGATAAGGCAAGGGGAGGAAATGTATGAAGAACTACACTACTGACAAGATACGAAATGTGGCCATCGTCGGTCATGGCGGAGACGGCAAGACCATCCTGACCGAGGCCATGCTTTTCAATGCCAAGGTGACCGACCGCTTTGGCAAGGTGGAGGACGGTACCACCACCACCGATTTTGATCCCGAGGAGATCAAGCGGCAGATATCCATCAGCGCAGCCTTTGCCCCCTTGGAATGGAACGGCCACAAGATCAATGTCATCGACGTCCCCGGTTATTTTGATTTCGCCGGTGAGATGGTGATGGCGTTGCGGGCGGCGGACAGCGCCGTCATCGTATTGAGCGCTGTGTCCGGCCTGTCGGTGGGAGCCGAGAAAGCCTGGGAAGACTGTGTGGAGCGAAAGATCCCCCGGGTCTTCTTCGTGAACCAGATGGACCGTGAAAACGCCAATTTCATGAAGACACTGGATGAACTCAAGGAAAAGTACGGCACCGCCATCGCGCCCTTTCAGGTGCCGATCGTAGAGAAAGAGCATTTTAAGGGATTTGTCAACGCAGTGGATATGACCGCCAGGGAATTCGAGGGCGGCAAGATGAAAGAGATCCCGATTCCCGATGATATGAAGGACACGGTCGCGCCCATCCGCACCATGCTGGTGGAAGCCGCGGCAGAGACCAGCGAAGAGCTGATGGAGAAATACTTTGACGGGGAAGAACTGACCGACAAAGAGATCCAGGACGCATTGAAGAAGGGCATCATGGAAGGGGATATCGTCCCCGTGCTCTGTGGCTCCGCCCTGCAAAACGCCGGGGTTCAGGTATTGATGGATGAAATCGTCGAAGTCACCCCGTCCCCCGCCGAGCGTCCGGCCCACAAGGGTACAGATCCCAAAAAAGGCGAAGCCGTGGAAAAACCCGTGGACGCCTCTAAACCCTTCTCGGCCTTCGTATTTAAGACCGTGGTCGACCCCTTCGTCGGGAAACTGTCGATCTTCAAGGTCATTACCGGGGAATTGAAGCCGGGTATATCCCTCTATAACGCCAATAAAGAAGCCAATGAAAAGACAGGTACCCTCTATATGCTCGTCGGCAAGAAACAGCAGCAGGTCGACGTGATCACCGCAGGGGATATCGGCGCCATCGCGAAACTACAGCATACGGAAACCGGCGATACGCTCTGCACCGCAGCTGATCCCGTGATCTACGAGGGAATCGAATTTCCGGTGCCCATGCTCAGTATGGCGATCTACGCTGAAAAAGAGGGAGACGAGGACAAGGTCTTCGGCGGGCTGACCCGGCTGGAGGAAGAGGATCCTACCTTCACCGTGGAGCAGAATTCTGAAATCGGGCAGGCCATCATCTCTGGGATGGGAGAGATGCATCTGGACGTACTGGGCAGCAAGCTCAAGGATAAATTCAAGGTCGCGGCTCGTTTTGAGGAGCCCCGGATCGCCTACCGCGAAACCATACGAAAACCCCTGAAGGCAGAGGGCAAGCACAAGAAACAGACCGGCGGCCACGGGCAATTCGGCCATGTCTGGATCGAATTCAGCCCCTTGGCCGACAGCGAAAAACGGTTTGAGTTCGTAGACAAGATCGTGGGCGGCGTGGTGCCGCGCCAGTACATCCCCGCCGTGGAGAAGGGCCTCATCGAGACCATGGACAAGGGCGTATTGACCGACTATCCCATGACGGGAATTCAGGCGACCCTCTACGACGGCTCTTTCCACAATGTCGACTCTTCCGAGATGGCCTTCAAGGTGGCGGCCTCTCTGGCCTATAAGAAACTCGTCGACGCCAACCCGGTTCTGCTGGAGCCCATCATGCTGGCGGAGATCATCGTCCCCGACGACTATATGGGCGACATCATCGGCGATATGAACCGTCGCCGCGGCCGGATCATGGGGATGACCCCCATCGGGAATGGCAAACAGAAAGTCGAGGCTGAGGTGCCTCAGGCGGAGATCCCCAAGTACGCCACCGATCTTCGGTCAATGACCCAGGCCCGCGGCAGCTATACGCTGACCTTCCTGCGCTACGAGGAGGTGCCGGGTAATTTGGCTCCCAAGATCATCGAGGAAGCCAAGCACCGGATGGAAGAGGAGTAATTTCCGTATCAAAAGCCGGGCGTCGATAGCGGCGTCCGGCTTTTTTACTAATGGTATAGCGAAGCAAATGTGGTACGGTTCTCGCAGGGAACGTACCCGTTAATATCCTAAGCTAGGGGTTCGATGCTCCGAGTTTTAATTAGCATCATAGTGAGGACGTAAATGACACAGAAATATTCAGCGATCGTGTTTGACGTGGATGGGGTGCTGGTGGACAGCGAGCCCCTGCATAAATGGGCATGGGATCAGGTATTGACGCGGTACGGCGTCGCCATAGGGCCGGGGGAGCTCGACCAGTTTATCGGCATTCCCTGCGAAGTCATGCTTGCGTATTTTCAGGAAAAGGCGGGGATAAGCCTTCCGGACGCCGCCATAGATGACAAACGTGACCTGTTTGATAGTGCCATGGGCGCCAGACTAAAGCCCGTAGAGGGCGCTCCAGAAACGGTACGGGAACTGCACCGCCGGGGATTCCCACTGGCCGCCGCGTCCAACAGCCCCGTGGACAGGGTCAGGGATATGCTCACCGCCATCGGGATATGGGACTGCTTTTCGGCGGCGGCGGGGATCGACGAGGTAGATAGGGGCAAACCCGAACCCGACGTGTACCTGCTGGCCTGCGAGAGGCTGGGAGTTGCGCCGGGGCGCTGTCTCGCGGTGGAGGATTCCCCCACCGGTGTGAGGGCCGCTTGCGCCGCGGGTCTCACGGTATGGGGGTATGTCTATGATTTTTCGGAGGAGGCGCTCCGGGAGGCCGGGGCGGTCGCCGTGATCCATTCCCTCTCAGAGGTGCCGGCCGTATAGATATTGGACAATCCGTATCTCCATGGGATAAAATGTGAAGGGATGGCAATGCCTCGCGCGGAACGGGGGGTACGGGACATGCAATATATAGATATCACGGTCAATTTGTTTACGCTGATATCGGGTGTCGTGACCGCCATCCTCGGCTACCTGCTGTATCTGAAGTATCGTGTGAAGACCATCCGGTACTATGCTGTCTTTATATTCACCACGACGCTGACGGTGGCGTCCACCATCATACAGAGCTATACAGGCGCGGTCGATTCCCCGCAGATTTCCACCTGGAATCTGGTGGGGCTGGCGCTCTTTGAGTTTTTCCTGATCTGCATTACGTACAGCTTCGCCCGCTTCTCGTTGGGTATCGTCCATCACCCCCTTCCCCGGTACCAAAAAGTCATGATCGGTATCTCCGGCCTGTCTTTTCTGCTCTCCGCCGGCATCCTGTGCGCCGTCAATATCGGACGGGATATCCTCATCATTCCCAAGCCCGTATACGCCTGCTTCGCCGTGATTCTGATCATCCTGTTCGCCACGCTCATCATAGGCAGCCTTCAGATCGCCCTGCATCTCAGGCAGATACGGAACCTCGACCTCAAGCGGGCGCTGAAGACCCTAGCCCTGGTCTTGATCGTGTATATCCCTCTGCAGACCCTTCTCATCCTCCTCAACGGGGAATGGGTCTATATCATGCTCTCCCGTAATCTGCTGTATCTTTCCATCGATATCATCAGCATCCTTTACGCCGCCAAGTACTTCTTCATCCAGGCCCCGTCCATCATGGACGCCATCACCGTGTCGGACTCCTTTGTCACTAAATACGCCATCACCCCCCGGGAACGGGAGGTCATCCAGCTTTTACTACAGGGTCTGTCCATCAAGGAAGTGGCAGCGGCGCTGGACCGTTCCTTCAAGACCATCAACAACCACATCTACAATATCTATCAGAAGACCGGGGCCGGCAATAAGATCGAACTTCTGAACCGCATCAAGGAAAATAGCATTTAGGATAAAATCCCTAGTGATTTTGGCGGCGCTACTCCGGTACAATTTAGGAAAAACATAGGGGAGGCAGTTATGGCGGGAAAGATCATGCTAAAGTTCCTGCTGGGCGCCGGTATACTTATCATCGTATTCTCGCTCGTGATGATCGTCGGATCGATGGTATTGCTGAATGCCAATCACAATGCCAAAGAGGAAGTAATGTTCGCAGTTGACGGTGCGGGAAAGGCGCTGATCGTGTATCAGCCTTCTCTGACCGGGGCGTCCGGCGATGTGGCGCGCTGGATCGGGGAGGGATTGAACGAAAGAGGGTATGAAGTGACCCTCAACCGTCCCGTAGCGGGTCTATCCGCCGATGCCTACGATGTGATCGTACTGGGAGGACCCGTGTATGCCGGTAAACTCTCCGCGGTTTTGCCGGAGTACGCGGCGGCGGCCGGGGATGTATCCGGCAAGACCGTGATACTGTTTTCGACGATGGGGTCCACATCGGAGGGACCGGAGGCCATGCCGGAATTCGACCGTCTCCGGGACACCTTGCAGGGTGTGGAACCCTATGCCGTCGTCCAGTTCAAATTCAATGACAGCGAAGTCAATCAAGAAAAGGCATACCGACTCGGCATGGATGCGGCGGAGCGGTGAGATGGCGAGGGTAAAACAGTATCTGCCCACCGCGATCACTCTCTTGCGTCCCGCGCTGGCCTGTGTGTTCGTGGCCTTGCTGCCTGGCCGCTTCCGAGGGGACATCGGACCCGCTGTGCCGCTGCTCCTGTTCGTGGCCATATGCCTAAGTGATTTCCTGGACGGCAGGATCGCCCGGGTGCTGGGGATGGTGTCGGAGACAGGTGCCTATCTCGATCTATACAGTGATTTCTTCTACATTACGGCCTCTCTGGTGACACTGAATTTACTGAAGCGGGCGCCAGCCTGGTTCACAGCCGTAGTGCTTGTGAAATTCATCGAGTACCTGATCACTTCCCGTATCCTGCTCCGGGGCGGCTGCGGGTTCGTGCCCAATCCCCTGGGACGGATGGCCGCCGGACTGTTTTTTCTGATGCCCGGTATCCTGTGCGCGTTGTACGGGATTAACGGGTATCAGGCTGTAAGCGGGTGGGTCTTGATGGCTGCGGCGTGTGTCGCGATAGTGTCATCGCTGAACCGGTGCGCGCAATGCTTAAGGTATGCCAAGCAGCGGGCCCGTGCGGGAGCGGAGGCGGATATCAGACTATATGCCCCCGTATCGGAGAAAGAAATGAGGTACTATCTATGAAAATCGCGTCGATCATTTTAGGAGCGCTGACTTTGTTGACGCTCATCCCCAGCCCCGGGGCGTCCAAGGCCTGCCTCATGGGCTATAAGGCCAAATGCAGTTTTACGCCTATATCGACATTTATCCTGCTGGGGGCGGCGGCCATCGTGTTTATCGTCTACCAGCGGCAGCTCGGGCATATCGCCAGCGGAACAACCGCCGCTCTCATCGTGGGATCGCTGGCGGTCATACTCGGCGGGGCCGGGTTTTTTCTGGTCAAGTATTTTGCGTGAGGGAACAGAGTATGAGTATGGAGATTTATTACTTTTCCGGGGCGGGCAATTCCCTCGCCGCCGCACGGGACATCGCCGAAGGGACGGGAGGCCGGGTCATATCCATCGCTAGTTTTATGGGCCGGGAGCACATCGATATCGACGCTGACACGATCGGTTTCGTATTTCCCATACATGGGTTCGCGGCCGCTCCCGCCATGGGGAAATTCGCAACCAAATTCACCGATCTAAGCGGTAAGTATATTTTCGCCGTGGGCACATACGGCCTGCTGCCCAACCGGGCGCTAAAGCGGTTCGCCAAGGTCATCGCCTCCCAGGGCGGAGAGCTTGCGTCCGGCTTTGTGGTCCGGATGCCTCACAGCGGTCTGGGAGGGCCGGAGAAGCCACGTAAGCGTAAAAAGATCCTCAATAAGTGGGATGCCAAACTTCCCACGGTCTGCGAATGCATCACGAATAAACGGAAGAACCGGCTGGAGGCCACCAATTCCTTCGTCCACGGTATATTGGGAGGGGCGATCATCCGGAAACTGCCCACCCTTTTCTTCGTGTTTTTCCGTGTGATAAAGGACGGATGGGAATCGCTGGCGTTGAAGGCTGATGATCGCTGTGACGGCTGCGGGATCTGCGAGAAGATATGCCCCACCGCCAATATAGAGATCGCCGATGGCCGGCCGATCTGGCACGATCGCTGCGAAATGTGCTTTGCCTGCCTCCAGTGGTGCCCCCGGGAGTCTATCCAGGCAGGGCGTGTCACTATTGGCTGCGAGCGATATCATCATCCCGCCGTTACGTTGAAGGATATGATCGCATCGGCCGGCGCCGGCACCGGCATCGCCGTCCAGAAATAGCCCTTGTCCATTCCCCCTGTATATTGTTATCATTAGATGATACTTACCTGGGGAGAGAAAAGGGCATGCTTGTAACCGTTACACTCAATCCATGCATAGACAGACTGGCGGAGGTCCCCTCCTTTACTTACGGCGGGATGAACCGGGTCACCAGCAGCCGGTCTGACGCCGCGGGCAAGGGGATCAATGTCGCCGTGGCCTACGGCCATCTCGGGGGAGAGAGCCTCTGTACCGGGTTTCATTATGAAACCGGGAGCGAGTTGATCACCGATCTGCTGGATGCAGAGGGTATCCCATACGATTTTACACGGGTGCCGGGGACCGTCCGTACCAATTTCAAGATACACGATCACGCCACAGGTCAGACCACCGAAATCAATGAATCCGGCTGCCCGGTGGGGGAAGAGGCGATCGCCGCCCTCACGCGGAAGATCGGCTCGTTGGCAAATGAGGCGGATACGATGGTCTTCAGCGGCAGCGTGCCTCCGGGGGTACCCGCCGACATATACCGCACCCTCATCGGGATCGCACGCAAGGCAGGGACCCGGTGCGTCCTGGATGCCCAGGGACAGCTCCTGCGTACCGGGATTGAGGCTGGTCCCGTACTCATCAAGCCCAACCTCTACGAACTCGAATCTACCTTCGGCCTGAAGATCAACGATACCGCCGAGATCGTGACGGCGGCCCGGCGTATCATGGAAAAAGGCGTCTCCATGGTCGCCGTGACTTTGGGTAGTGCCGGGGCCGCCATCGTGAATAGGGATGAGGCCTGGTACGCCCCGGCCATTCCGGTGGAGATCGGGGGATTGTGCGGGGCGGGGGATTCCGCCGTGGCGGGGTTTTGCCGCGCCCTGGACGAGGCCCTCTCCCTTGCGGATATCCTTCGGTACGGGGTGGCGGCGGCCACGGCGTCGGTGACCTTGCCGGGGACCCTGCTATGTACCCGGGAGGACTTTGACCGGTACCTAGAGCAGGCGGTGATCGAGCCTCTCTGAGGTTTGACAGGTCTTCTATACACGGGTACAATGTAGCGAGATTCATACCGTCCTGTTTTTAAGGAGGAACGATATATGATCCTGGTGATGAACGTAGGCAACAGCAATGTGGTACTTGGGGTCTATCGGGGAGAGGAACTCGCTGATTACTGGCGGATGACGTCCACTATAGTCAGAACCGCCGACGAGCTGGGGATGCTCGTCCTGGACCTGTTCGACCGGGGGGGATTTGATAGGGACGATATCACAGATATCGTGATCTCCTCGGTGGTGCCAAATATGATGTACCCCATCGAGCACATGTGCCGGAAGTACTTCCATATCGAGCCTATGGTGCTGGGGGTCGGGGTCAAGACCGGGGTCAATATCAAAGTGGACAACCCCCGGGAGGTTGGCAGCGACCAGATCGCCTGCTCGGCGGGGGCCATCGCTCACTACGGATGCCCCGTCATCATCGCTGATTTCGGCACCGCCACCACCATCTGCGCCGTCAACGGCAAACGGGAGTATACCGGATGCAGCATCTCTCCCGGTGTCAAGATCTCCATGGACGCCCTCTATCAGCGCACGGCACAGCTGCCCCGGGTGGAGCTCGACACCCCCACGCACTATATCGGGAAGAACACGGTGGAGGCCATGCAGTCGGGGATCGTCTACGGCATCGTGGGGCAGGCGACCTACCTCATCGAGAAGATGAAGGAGGAGATGGGCGAGCCGGATATCCAGGTCATCGCCACCGGAGGGCTCTCCAGATTGATCGCGCCCCATGTCCCTGTGATCGGCCGGACCGACCACCTCCTGGCCCTAAAGGGTCTCAAAGCAATCTACGACCGCAACCAACGGGATGAAAAGAAAAAAGGCTGATAATAACACAAGAATGTTTTGTGTAAATACTCCATATTTATGTATAATGGGTATGATACCGTAGGAAACGAGGTAAAACAATGGGACAGAAAATCGTTTGTGACCCCCAGGATATTGAGAACAACAAGGTATACGCCATACTGGCTTACATCGGTATCCTGTTTCTAGTGCCGCTATTGGCGGCAAAGGATTCCCCATACGCCCGGTTCCACACCAACCAGGGACTGGTATTGTTCCTGTTCGGCGTCGCGCTGGGTATCGTGGGCTGGATTCCCGTTCTCGGATGGCTGGCCGCCATCGTGGGCTCGATTATGGCTTTCGTGTTCATGATCATAGGCATCATCAACGCCGCCCAGGGAGAGTGCAAGCCCCTGCCCATCATCGGCGAGATCGAATTGATGAAATGACGCTTGATAGCGTATCGGAAGATACGCTATTTCTTTGACAGGGCCGGCCGGATGGTCTTTAGTAGGGCTCCGGGTATTTTGAGGGGGCGCTAATTTGACACACTGCAAATACTGCGGTAACGCTTTGGAGAGCGATATAAAAAGGTGTCCCTCCTGCCCTTAGGCATTCCCGGGATCGTATTCGTCCAGGTGGACAAAAAGCTAAAGTCCGGGGATCGGGAAGGGGCAATTGCATCCTCCAGAAAGGCTAAGACCTGGACGCAGGTATCGTTTGTCGCAGGTATTGTGTTTTGGATACTCGCTATATAGTACAGTGGGAGAAACGGATAGACTACAGATCAATGTGTGTGAAAATAAAAGAGGAGGATGTATTTAATGTTTTGTGGACAATGCGGAAACCAGATCAATGATGACGCCAAGTTCTGTCCTTCCTGCGGTTCGCGGCTGGATATGCAGAGCGAGCCCCCGGCAAGTCCCCCCGCCCAGGACGCGGGAAACCCCATGACACTGCCAGACGCGGGCCAGGCGGCCGCCCAGGGATATGAAGTGCATACCCCGCCGCCGCAGATGCCCCATGTCAAGAACTATTTGGTCGAATCGATCCTTTGCACCATTTGCTGTTGCCTGCCTTTTGGCATACCGGGGATCGTGTTCGCCGCCCAGGTGGACAAATACCTGAAAGCCGGGGATTTAGAGGGCGCCCAGGACGCTTCCAAGAAGGCGAAGACATGGACACTGGTCTCCTTCATCACAGGTTTGGTGCTGGGGCTTGTCTCCCTGGGGCTCAATATCGCGGGATTTTCTATATTCAAAGATATGATGGATTACCAGTACTGGTATTGATCCTTGGGCTCATGACTATACCGGTATAGGAGGAATACTATGTATTGCGGACAATGCGGAAGCCGCGTGGAGGAGGGAGCCCGATTCTGTCCTGCTTGCGGCGCGCGGCTCGATAGGCAGGACCGGCCCCCGGAGGGGGCTTCAACCCTTCCCGACAGTCCCTACCATACATCCGGCGGATATCAGGCGCCGCCCGAGACTTCCTACGGAGGCGGCCCTACCCCCCATGTCAAGAACTACCTGGTGGAGTCGATACTCTGCACCATTTGCTGCTGCCTGCCTTTTGGGATACCGGGGATCGTTTTCGCCGCCCAGGTGGACAGCAAGCTCAAAACAGGGGATGTGGAGGGGGCCATTGAATCTTCGGAGAAAGCCAAGAAATGGACATTACTGTCCTTTGTGCTCGGTCTGATCGCCAATATCATCTCCATCATCCTTTACAGCACGGGCACCATCGCCGGCAACGCCTGGTTTTGATGCGGAGAAATCGGCGCCTCATATGGGCTATCGTTGCCCTGGCGCTACTGCTCATAGGTGGATATATATTGTATCGGTACGACCCGGTGGGCAGCGGATTTTACCCCCAGTGCGTATTCCATGAGTTGACCGGACTGTACTGCCCCGGGTGCGGGGCCGCCCGGGCCTTTCACGCCCTGGTCCACGGAGAATTTCTTAAAGCCCTGGATTTTAACCCCCTGCTGGTGATCTCCTTGCCGGTTGTCATCACCATGGTCATACTGGAGATCGTGGGTTGGTTTCGCAACAGGCGCTACGGTATTTTCCATATGTGGCAGGCAGTCGCTTTGGTGGCATTGATCGTGGTTTATACCGTGCTGCGCAATCTCCCCATAGAGCCCTTTATCTATCTCGCGCCGTAAAAAATCGCGTCAAGGGAGCGGCCTCCCCAAAAGGATATATAGAGGCGGTACAAGGCGTGTACCGCAAGACGCTTGTCTATGGGAAAAACACGTTGATGACCGAGTTCAAGCTGGCGGCGGGCACACCCTGCCCCGGCACAGCCACCCCCAGGAGCAGACCGGCTATCTGGTCTCGGGCCATATCGTCCTCACGGTGGACGACACCCCCTACGATATGCGGCCCGGGGATTCCTGGATCGTTCTGGCCGATGAGGAGCACGGGGCGGAGATTATCGAAGATTCGGTGGCGGTGGAGGTGTTTTCCCCCGTAAGGGAGGACTATCTGCCGTAATATCGTGTATAGGGTTTTTATGTCAGGATTTTTGCCCAGCCAGAGAGGCGGACTGTTCCGGTAAACCGGCTTTGGGGCCGCGGATCTTCTTTTGTCATTCTCCGCCAATTTACATCCGCCTGATTATATGCTATGATTGTCCTTGATTTCACCCCTATGCATATGGGAAGCGAGTGGATGGTTTGGACAGGTTTATGCAGTTCTTATGGTTTGCCGCCAAGAAACTGGCCGCGGGCCTCATCATAGTATTTCTACTCATATCGGCGGGATTTATCGGCTACGACTGCGCCAATGTGTATGTCATCGTCCACGACGGGATGGCACAGCGCATGTCGGTGATTACCGAGACTACCTCCGACCCTTCCGGGATGAATAAATACTTCACCTCCGAAGCCATGACCGGGGACCCCATGCTCAATGACGTCGTACCAGACGGGGTGGTGGTCCAGAACTACAGCTATGCCCTGCGGATCAAGAAGCTGTGGGTATGGCCCTGGAAAAGCAATACCCGCATCACCGTCCAGGACGAGGTCTCCCGGGTGGAACTGGCCCCGGTGGAGGAGGGGGGATATGTCCCCGACTCCCTTGATCTGGGCACAGGAGAATCAAAGATCAGCCTTATCAAGGAAAACGGGCGCTGGTATATAGATCAGATCGAACGGCTGCGCACTCAAAAGGAAATAGAGGAAGAAGAGGCGTTGCGCAATCCCACACCCGCACCCACTGACGAGGCCTCGGAGTCCCAATAACTAATAGCGGTATATGAGCGGCGGATGGGATTCACCCATTCGCCGATTGTTATTTATATCATCATGATAAAGAGGGGGAATCAAGGGGTATGCCGTACCTATCGATCGCCAACAGCACACTATTGTACGCCATCGGGGGACTCATTGTCTTATTTGTCCTCATCCAGAGCGCGCTCTTCCTGCGAAAGGCCTGGAAGCGGGGCGTTGAAATGGGGATGGACAGGCAAAAACTAAAGGCCACCGTCAGGTCCAGCGCCACGTTTTCCGTGGTCCCCAGTATACCGATTTTACTTGGTCTCATCGCCATGGCGCCTGTCCTTGGGATACCCTTTCCCTGGATCCGGCTCTCCATCATCGGTTCGGTTTCCTATGAGCTGATCGCGGCGGGGATGGGGGCCGAGGCCCTGGGACTTGAGGGCTTGAGCGATCCCGGATTCAACAGCGTGGCTTTTGCCAATACCATGTGGATCATGACCATCGGGATCGTTTGGGGGCTTATGTTCTGCGTGTTCTTCCTGAAACCGTACCAGCGCCGCCTGCAAAATGTTCGCAAGCGGGACGCCGCTTGGGGGGAGATACTCATCATGGCGCTGTTCTTGGGATTGATCTCTTCCTTTCTGGGACCCTATGTGATCACCTTCGGGATTGACACATTGACTCTCATTAGTTCGGCTGTGATCATGATGCTGATCGGCCTCGTGATACGGCTCACCAAGGCCAAATGGCTTACCAATTTCGCGCTGTCACTGAGCTTGATCGCGGGGATGGCATTGGCCGTCCTGTACACCCATCTCTGGGGCTAGGGGGAATACCATGAAAAAAGGAACGGTACTAAGCTACGAAGACCAGATCCATCGACTGGGACGCATCACCGGCGGAGCGGCGCTGCTGCTGCTATTCGCCGTGCCCACGGCTGTCTGCGTGTACTTCAATATCTGGCCGCCTCTCCAGGGCTTTTTGAAGGGTCTCGGGATGGTCTGCATGATCTACCTGCCGGTGGGACTCGCGGAGGCGCTGACCTACACACCCCTATTGGGGAGCGGGGGCTCCTATCTCGTCTTCGTCACCGGAAACCTCACCAATCTTAAGATCCCCTGCGCCACCATGGCTATGGACGCCGCTGGGGTCAAGCCCGGGACCGAGGAAGGGGACGTGATCTCCACCATCGCGATCGCGGTTTCCTCCATCGTGACCACGCTGATTATCCTGATCGGGGTCATCGCCCTTGTACCGCTTAGGCCGGTACTGGAGTCCCCGGCCCTAAAGCCCGCCTTTGACAATATCCTCCCGGCGCTGTTCGGGGGCCTCGGGGCCTACTGGATCAGCAAGCAGTGGAAACTGGCGCTCGTCCCGCTGGCGGTGGTGGTCCTATTATCGATATTCCTCCATTTGGAGATGTTTGTTTTGATGATCATCGGGGTGCCTGTCTCGATCCTGGCGGCGCGGCTGATGTACAAAAGCGGATGGATCAAGGGGGGAGAGTAATTATGATCGGATGGATAATCGCGGGCGTCATCGTCCTGCTCATAGCCATCATGTTGATCCGGGCGTTTCGGATGAAGCCAAACGCGGCGCAGCAAAGTGAAACATGGAAACACCCGGACGGCATGGACGCGGCCTGCGAGCACCTCTCCCGGGCCATCCGCTGCCGAACCATATCCTCCAGCGAAGGGGATATGGACATGGCTCCCTTCTTGGAACTGCACCGGGAACTGGAGGACATGTACCCGCTTGTTCACAAGGAACTGGAAAAGGAAGTGGTCAACGGCGGCAGCCTCCTCTATCACTGGAAGGGACGTGACACTGAGGCCAAGCCCGTGCTTTTCATGGGTCATCTGGACGTGGTCCCGGTGGAGGCCGGGACGGAAAAGGACTGGGAACACGACGCCTTTGGGGGCGCCATCGAGGACGGGTACGTCTGGGGCCGGGGGGCCATGGATATCAAGGTCCAGGTCATCACAGTGCTGGATGCCGTGGAACGCTTGTTGGCGGAGGGATTTACGCCCCGGACCGATATCTACCTGGCCTTCGGCCATGATGAGGAGCCTGGAGGCCGGGAGGGCGCGGCCAAGGTGGCTGAGCTTTTGCGGCAGCGGGGCGTCCGGTTCGAGTTTCTGATGGACGAGGGTGGCGTCATCGCCTACGGGGCGCTGCCCGGGGTGTCTGCGCCCACTGCCGTCGTCGGCATCTGTGAGAAGGGGTACCTGAACGTGGAGATGACGGCCCAGGGGGAGGGAGGCCACGCCTCCCAACCCCCGTCGCAGACGGCGCTGGGGATACTGGCGAAAGCCGCCGCCCGCCTGGAGAAAAATCCGTTTCCCCGAAAGATCACCCCTCCGGCCAAACTCATGCTTCAATACGCGGGACCCCATATGGATTTCGTGAGTCGGCTGGCCATCGCCAACCTGTGGCTCATGGCTCCGGTAGTGAAGAAGATATTCGGCGGTACGCTCACGGGGAACGCGCTCTTACGCACCACCATGGCGGTGACCGTGGCCCAGGGGGCGCCGGAACCAAATATCCTTCCCCAGAGCGCCCGGATGGTGGTCAATGTCCGTATCGCCCCCGGGATGACCGGCGCCGACGTGCTTGCCTACATGGAGAAAGTCATCGGCGATCCCCGGGTGCACTTGCGCCCCTACCGGCTGGACGAGCCCTCCAAGGTCTCCTCCGCCGACAGCCGGGCCTTCGGGATCATCCGAGACGGAGTGGCGGCGGTATGTCCCGAGGCCTTCGTGATGCCGTACCTGATGGTGGCCGGGACGGACGTTCCCAAATACGAGGATATCGCCGATGACTGCTACAGGTTCACCCCCTACACGGCGGACAGCGAGGATCTGGAACGGATCCACGGCACCAACGAACGGCTCTCCACGGTGAATGTCGCCCGTTGTGTGGCGTTTTACACACATGTGATACGCAATATTTAGAGAGGGATCGATCATTGGGATGGCTCTTGGCGGCGCTAGGCGCCGGGATAGGACTGGGCGTATTGCTGTCCCAGGCAGTGCAGAAAGGCAGCGAGTTGATCAGGGTGCTCTTGGGCGTCCTGGTGGCGGCCCTATTGTTTTTGATGGGACTCAAGATCGGCGGCGACCGGGAGATCTTAGCCGCCCTTCCCGCACTGGGCCTTAAATCCCTGGCCCTGGGAGGCCTGCCGCTGATCTTTAGCGTGCTTCTCGTGTGGCTCTTTACCAGGAGGAAAAGCTGATGCTCTGGATCGCGCTGGCCCTTCTGGCGGGGGTGGGTACGGGCGTACTGCTTCATACGGATATTTCTCAGGCCGATCGTTATCTCAGCGTCGCGCTGATGGCCTTGGTGTTTCTTATCGGTCTCGGGCTGGGGAGCGACTGGAAACGGATCATGGGTATCGTCCGCCGCCAGGGATTTAGGATGCTGATGACCCCGGTCTTGACGGTGATCGGCAGCCTCGCGGGGGGCGTGCTGGGGGGGGTCCTGTGCGGGATCGTGTGGCGCACCGGATTGGTCATTGGCTCGGGGTTCGGGTGGTATACCCTCTCCGCCGTCATCGTCGGCGACGCCCTGGGGACTGAAATGGGCACTTTGGCCTTCCTGTCCAATATCGTCCGGGAGGTGCTGGCCATCGTCCTCATCCCCTGGATCACCCGGTGGGCGGGGGGCGCGGCGGCCACGGCCTCTGCGGGGGCTACCGCCACCGATGTCTGTATGCCCGTCATCACACGTTCGGCGGGGCCCGAGTGGGCGGTACCCGCCTTCATCAGCGGCGGGCTTTTAAGTTTGCTGGTCCCCGTACTGATTCCGGCGCTGTTATCGATCTGAGAAAGGGAGGATTCCCATGGGAGTCAAGTTCGGCCGTGAGTACGCGGCCATTATAGCGGAGTTCAGCCGGGCCCTGGAGCCTTTATCGGATGTCCGGGCGTTTATGGAGATGGACGCGGCGGAGTGGGATTCCCTCGGTGCCGAGGGGCGGATCGACTGCATCCGCACCGTGGCCGACGATGTATTCTACGCCCTGGGGACCGAGAAAGAGGTATCCGTCGGCGCGGCCCGTATCGTCTACGATGAGCTCCACCACAGGATCCGTGTACTTTACGCCGACGGGTCCTCGACCGACATAGCATTGACAGACTGAGAGTGATACGTATGATCAAGCGATTCGCAAAATATTATCGTCCCCATATAGGACTTTTCATCCTGGATTTCGTCTGCGCGTTTTTCCTGGCGGGGATGGACCTGGTATTTCCCGTGGCCCTGCAGAAGGTCATCGACCAGGTGCTGCCCAGCGGAAACCTGCGCCTGCTCTGGTGGATCGGAGCCGGTCTACTGGTGATGTATATGCTCCACGCCCTGTTCGAGTATATTGTCAACTATTACGGACATATCGTGGGCCTCAGGATCGAGTACGACATGCGCCGTGACCTCTTCGATCATGTCAATAAGATGAGCTTCAGCTATTTTGACAATACCCGGACCGGACATATTATGTCCCGGCTGGTCAACGACCTGAACGAGGTCACCGAGCTTGCCCACCACGGCCCCGAGGGGTTCTTCATCGCCGCCGTGACGCTCTTGGGCTCCTTCGCCATCATGCTCTCGATGAACTGGCAGCTGGCGCTCATCACCTTCGCCCTGATCCCCATCATGTTCTTCTTCGCGTATAAAATGAATCATAAGATGCGCCAGAGCTTTAGGGATGTCCGAGAGAAGCTCGCCGACATCAATGCCCAGGCCGAGGACAGCATCTCGGGTATCCGGGAGGTCAAGGCCTTCGACAATGAAGCCTATGAACGGGAGAAATTCGGGAAAGGCAATAGGCAGTTCAAGGAATCCAAGCGGGGCGCCTACCGGAACATGGCCCAGTTTTTCTCCGGCATCGACATATTTATCAATACCATCCGGCTGATGGTGCTGATCATCGGAGGCGTATTTTACCTCCGGGATATGCTCACCATCGGTCAACTGGCGAGTTTCATCATGTTTGTGGGGATATTCCTGCAGCCCCTGCGGATGATATTGAACCTATTGGAGCAGTACCAGCGGGGGATGGCGGGTTTCCGTCGCTTTACCGAGCTCATGGACATCGAGCCCGATATCCAGGACGCCCCCGACGCGGTGAGCGTGGGCAGACTCACGGGGAATATTCGCTTTGACAAAGTCAGTTTCAGCTATCTTTCCCACGAGCGTGTGCTTAAGGATATCGATCTGACGGTCGCGCCGGGGCAGACCATCGCGCTGGTGGGACCAAGCGGCGGGGGCAAGACCACGCTCTGCAGCCTGATACCCCGGTTTTATGAGGTGGACAGCGGCCATATCCTCGTCGATGGCACCGATATCCAGTCAATCACACAGTCGTCTCTGCGGCGCAATATCGGCATCGTCCAGCAGGACGTGTTTTTATTCTCAGGCACCGTCCGGGAGAATATACTCTACGGCCACCCAAAGGCCACCGACGCCGAGGTGATCGAGGCGGCCAAAAAGGCAAACGCCCACGAATTCATCATGGAGCTGGAGGACGGGTACGATACCTATATCGGCGAGCGGGGAGTCAAACTCTCCGGCGGCCAGAAACAGCGGCTGGCCATCGCCCGGGTGTTCCTGAAAAACCCGCCCATCCTGATATTGGACGAGGCCACCTCCGCCCTGGACAATACGACCGAGCGGATCATCCAGCAGTCCCTCTTCCAGCTTTCCAAGGGACGCACCAGCCTGGTGATCGCCCACAGGCTCTCCACCATCGTCAGCGCCGACAAGATCCTGGTGCTGGGGGATGAGAGCATACTGGAGGAGGGCACACACGAGGAACTGATGGCCTTAAACGGCCACTACGCCCGACTGTACAACGCCCAATTCGAGGGATTTATCCCCGACATGGCGTAGGGAATTAAGAAAGGATTCCGTATGCGCATCGGTCCCCTGGAGATAAACCCACCGGTCATGCTGGCCCCCATGGCGGGGGTGAGCGACCAGCCCTTCCGGGAGCTCTGCTACGGGGAGGGGTGCGGTCTCGCTTACACCGAGATGGCCAGCGCCAAGGGACTGATGTACGGAGGCTCCCGTACTCATCCCATCATCGAACTGGGGGATGGGGAGCCTCGGGCTGCCGTCCAGCTATTCGGCTCTGAAGTGGAATCCCTGGTAGCGGCGGCCAGGATGGCGGCCAATGACCCCAAGGCCGCACTCGTCGATCTCAATATGGGATGTCCCACCCCCAAGATCGTCAAGAACGGGGATGGATCCGCGCTCATGCGGGACCTCAAAAAGGCCGAACAGATCATCCGGGCTGTTTCTGCTGCTGTCGACAAGCCCTTCACCGTGAAGATACGTCTCGGGTGGGACGCCGATCATATCAACGCGTTTGAGTGCGCTCAAATGGCCCAGGAGGCTGGTGCGGCAGCGGTGGCGGTCCACGGCCGCACCCGGGACCAGTACTACGCGGGACAGGCCGACTGGGAGCAGATCGCCCGGGTCAAGGACGCCCTAGCTATCCCCGTCGTCGGCAATGGCGATATCACGACGCCCCAGGACGCCAAGCGGATGCTCGATGAGACCGGCTGCGACGCCGTGATGATCGGCCGGGCCGCCCGGGGAAATCCCTGGATATTTTCACAGACCGCATTGTATCTGAAGACCGGGATGATCCCCCCGGAGCCCGCGCCTGCCGACCGTATTCGCATGGCGCTTCACCATATCGACAAGGCCGTGGCATTCTATGGAGAGCGGGTCGCCGCTCTGGAGATGAAGAAGCACGCCGCCTGGTATGTGCGTCATATCCGCCAGGCTTCTTCTTTGAGGCGTCATATCTTTTCCACCAGGGACATCGGGGAATTGAAGGCACTTCTCACCGGGTGGCTCACTCAACTGTCGGAATAAAGTATTACTTAGCGTATAAGCAATAGATTTTTTATGCGATATCCTGAGTAGCCATGTTATCGCATAGATTCGGCTTTAAGGCACTGGAAATCGTAAAACTAGGACCGTTCTGCCTTATCTCTTAATTATCTCTTTCAAAGCCCAGCCCCAGGAAAGACGCCGCTACATAGCCCGGAAAAAGGGCTTTTGGGCCAAGCAAAAGGACAAGTACGGCATCGTCTCTTTTAGAGCATTCTTCTTTGTAAGCTAAAAAGAAAATTGGTCATACGAATGTGCAAAACGCCATAGAGTGTATATACATATGTTTCAGGAGGCCTATGTATATGCAGTCCCTATTGCTCATCCGCCCCGCCCCGGACAAGCGCGCCCTACGCCGATCCCTGCGGGGTAAGCCCCCGTCCATTTTGATCGGAGAAGAGGAAACCGGTACCCGCGTCTATCCGGTATTCCTGCCTATCGCTGAGGATATGAGGGTTAGGCTTACCCGCCGCGCCTGGCGCCGTATCGAAGAACTGGCCCGAGAGCGGGGGGTGCTATTTGGCATTGCTCCCGCTATAGACCGCCGGACCATCGCCAACGGGGTCTTTGCCAGGGGGATAAACCTGCTGGATGCGGAAGGGGTCCGCCAGTATCTCACAATCACCGCCATGGATAGACTGTTCCATATCCTGGGGCGGGAGACGGCGGCGGAAATCAGGGCCAGCGTGGAGGACGCCGATACCCGGTGGGGGGAGTTGTGGGTATCGTTTTTATCCGGGTGGGTGCGGTGTCTCACGGTGAGCGGACGGGGGGAGCTCATAGAGCGGCTCCAGCAGGAGACCCTTAGCCGGGACGGAACCGTACTGGCTGTGGGCAGGCGCAGTCCGGCGGATATCCGTATCGTGCTTTCGGCGGAATCATTGACCGGTCACGAGGGGATCGTGGTGGACGGGCGTCCGGCTTTCGGAGGATTCCTCCCCGGGTCGCTGTACTGCGGGTGGCCCGACGTCCCCGAGCCCGGCGGCGGGGATATCCTCAGTCCATGGGAGCGCAGCCTAGCGGGAGTATATCACGTCCTGGGGCACCGGTTCTTCTCGGCCTGCGCGCCCCCCAGAGACAGCCGGAGCCGACCGGATATCATGGGTCTGCTGAAAAAAACAGGCGTCCAGATCAAGGGTTTTTTAACGGATACGACTGTTGTCAGCTTTGACCGCATGCGGTACCAATTTTTTGAGAAATGGAGCAAATCCATGTCGGACAGGAAAAAAAGGCGGCTTGACAATTGCGGAGACCATGACTTATAATAACCACAATCGTTTTTGGCAAGGCACTGCAGCCCATCAGGTCGGCAGTGCTTGTTCTTTCGATGGTACCGATTTTATTAAGGAATGATTCTAGAATTGAAACGAATCAAGGGGGATACGCTGTGACACAAAAGGAAATGATCTTAACGCCGGAAGGACTTACCCGACTGGAAACGGAACTGGCCAATCTGCGCACTCACAAGCGCAAAGAGGTAGCCGAACGCATCAAGACGGCCATATCCTTTGGGGACCTGAGTGAAAACGCCGAGTACGACGAGGCCAAAAAGGAGCAGGCGTTTATCGAGGGGCGCATCGCCACCATCGAGCACATGCTCAAGAACGCCCGCCTTATCGACGAGCAGGACTATGTGCCGGACAAGATCGGCATGGGCAGCAAGGTGACGCTGCTGGACGTGGAATTCAACGAAGAGATTACCTATACCATTGTCTCTTCCGCCGAGGCCAATCCCGGGGAAAACAAGATATCCGACGAGTCTCCCGTAGGCCGCAGTCTCCTGGGCCGCGCGGTCGGGGATACTGTGGATGTGACGGTGCCCGCGGGTGTGATACAATATAAGGTGATTCGACTGGAGCGATAGGGAAGGACATTTTTTTTGATGGACGAACAGCATACGGAGCAGGATCTAAACGAGATACTCAAGGTGCGCCGGGACAAACTCGCCGCATTGCGGGAGGCTGGGGCCGATCCCTATCAGATCACGCGCTTTCAGCCCACCCACTTTTCACAGGACATACTTACTGATTATGAGAAATACGAGGGCAAGCAGGTCACGCTGGCCGGCCGTTTGGTCGCCAAGCGAGTCATGGGCAAGGCGAGCTTTGCTCATATCCAGGACAGCCGGGGCCGCATCCAGGTATTCCTGAGGATCAACACCCTGGGTGAAGAGGCCTATACGGAGTTTAAATCTTGGGATATGGGCGATATCGTCGGCGTGACCGGAGAGGTCTTTACGACCCGGGCTGGCGAGATATCGATCCGGGCAAATGAGATTACCCTCTTAAGCAAATCCCTGCAGCCTCTCCCCGAGAAATGGCACGGACTCACCGATCAGGACCTTCGATACCGGCAGCGGTACCTGGACCTTATCGTCAATCCCGAGGTCAAGGAGACATTTATCCTGCGCTCCAAGATCCTCAAGTCCATCCGAAAATACATGGACAAACGGGGCTACCTGGAGGTGGAGACCCCGGTTCTGCACGTTGAGCCCAATAACGCGGACTCCCGGCCCTTTGTGACCCATCACAATACATTGGACGTGGACATGTTTCTGCGCATCGAGCTGGAACTGAAGCTCAAGCGATTGATCGTCGGCGGGTTTGACCGGGTTTACGAGATCGGGCGGATATTCCGTAACGAAGGGATGAGCGTCAAGCACAATCCCGAATTCACCATGATCGAGATGTACCAGGCCTACGCCGACTTCCACGATATGATGGAACTTGCCGAAGGGTTGGTTTCCAACGCCGCCAAAGAGGTGCTCGGGACCATGCGGGTTATCTACCAGGGGGAGGTTATTGATTTAAAGCCCCCGTGGAAGCGGATGACCATGGTGGAAGCCGTCCAGCGGTATACGGGCGTCGACTTCGATACCATCGATACAGACGAGCAGGCCAGGGCTATCGCGCGGAACAAAGGCGTGGAGATCGAGAAGGACATGACATGGGGTCATGTGCTCAACGCGTTCTTTGAGGCGCGGGTTGAAGAGCAGCTCGTGCAGCCCACCTTTATATATGAGTATCCTATTGAGATATCACCCTTAGCCAAGCGCAAGAAGGACGATCCCCGGATGACCGAGCGGTTTGAGATATTCATCACCCGGCGGGAGATCGGCAACGCGTTTTCCGAACTGAACGATCCCATTGACCAGCGGGAGCGTTTTATGAAGCAGGCGCAGGCCAAGCACGGCGACGCGTCCAAATACGATGAGGACTTCGTGGACGCCCTGGAGATAGGCCTCCCCCCCACAGGGGGCATGGGAATCGGCGTGGACCGTGTCGTGATGCTTTTGACTGACAGCCGCTCTATTCGGGACGTTATTCTGTTTCCGACGATGAAGCCAAAAGACTAATTGGATATGATGTTATGTGATTTTAAGCGGCCCGTATATAAGGGCCGCTTGTTTCATATGACAGGGTGCTTTATAATGTAGGAAAATACAGGATGCGGAAAGGGAAGCAGATGAAGAAACCGTATACCATCCGGCGGGGAAAAGAAGTCTGGCGCAATCATTTAAGGTACGACTGGTGGCGGTATGTAGGTTTTCTGGCCGTGGCCATACTACTGTGGTCCATGATCGCCACCTCGCTGAACAAAGTACCTCCGGAGGAGAAGGTCGATATCTACCTGATCTCCGACTTCGCGGAATCTACGGGGCTTGAGAGTCTCGCCCAGGAGATGCTTCCCGATTTTCCCGAGCTACGGGAGATCAATTTCCTCAATATCCCCAGCGCCAACGGGGAAGACTATCTCAACCAGCAGAAACTGGTGGTCAATGTGGCCGCCAAACAGGGCGATATCTATATCGGATCGATAGAGGAGATGTCGTCACTGGCCGAACAGGGACTATTTGAGCCGCTGGAGGAGAACTGGGCGGCAAATGTACTTTCTTCTTATATACCACAGGAAGATCTGACACTGTATTTGGACCAGGCAGCGGATTTGAGCACCCCCCATTATTACGCCGCTCCAGCGGATCAATTTACGATTTTTCAGGAATATTATTATGATACTACGCATAAAGTAATGGGTGTGCCGTACTATAGTATCAATAAAGAAAAAGCCCAGCGGATCATGGTCTGGCTGCTGACCCACAGTAGCGGGGAATAGGTTATTATTTCTTGTAGTTTTTTGTTGACACGGCATAGCACCGATGTTATTATAGGGGAGCCGCTTCGGGAGAGGCGGCTTACTGTTCCTTGAAAAGTGGATAGAGGATAAAAGCACAAGCGAGGTATCTGTAGATGATGAGAACCCAAGCCGGGCCTTATCAAATCGCGGATATCACAAGAGCCTGAAAAAGTGGACATGGAAGACATGTCCCTGTCAAGATTAACGAGAGAGTTTGATCCTGGCTCAGGACGAACGCTGGCGGCGTGCTTAACACATGCAAGTCGAACGAAGACAATCTGTTCACCAAGGGCTTGGTGAACAAAAGCCGGGTACGAGGATAACGCGTAGAGGCTCCCGAGAGGCAGCCAGCACAAGCGCGGAGCAAAGCGAAGCGCTTTACGCGTTAAAAGTGTGATTAACACACACAAATCGTACGAGGATGAAATGTAGACCCAAGCGATTGGTGAACAGATTGGACTGAGTGGCGGACGGGTGAGTAACACGTGAGCAACCTATCCTACACAGGGGGATAACACCTGGAAACGGGTGCTAATACCGCATACACTGGCAGTATCGCATGGTACAGTCAGGAAAACCGAGGTGGTGAAGGAGGGGCTCGCGGGCCATTAGCTAGTTGGTGGGGTAACGGCCCACCAAGGCGACGATGGATAGCCGGACTGAGAGGTTGAACGGCCACACTGGGACTGAGACACGGCCCAGACTCCTACGGGAGGCAGCAGTGGGGAATATTGCGCAATGGGGGAAACCCTGACGCAGCAACGCCGCGTGAGCGAAGAAGGCCTTCGGGTCGTAAAGCTCTGTCATCAGGGACGAAGAAGTGACGGTACCTGAGGAGGAAGCCCCGGCTAACTACGTGCCAGCAGCCGCGGTAACACGTAGGGGGCGAGCGTTGTCCGGAATTACTGGGCGTAAAGGGTGCGTAGGCGGTCTGTTAAGTCGGATGTGAAAGACCCGGGCTCAACCCGGGATGTGCATCCGAGACTGGCGGACTTGAGTGCAGGAGAGGGAAGTGGAATTTCTAGTGTAGCGGTGGAATGCGTAGATATTAGGAAGAACACCAGTGGCGAAGGCGGCTTTCTGGACTGTAACTGACGCTGAGGCACGAAAGCGTGGGGAGCGAACAGGATTAGATACCCTGGTAGTCCACGCCGTAAACGATGGATACTAGGTGTAGGTATCGTAGGATATCTGTGCCGGAGTTAACGCAATAAGTATCCCGCCTGGGGAGTACGGCCGCAAGGTTGAAACTCAAAGGAATTGACGGGGGCCCGCACAAGCAGCGGAGCATGTGGTTTAATTCGAAGCAACGCGAAGAACCTTACCAGGCCTTGACATCCCCGCGAAGCACATGGAGACATGTGCGGCCTTCGGGACGCGGGAGACAGGTGGTGCATGGTTGTCGTCAGCTCGTGTCGTGAGATGTTGGGTTAAGTCCCGCAACGAGCGCAACCCTTGTATTCAGTTACCAGCACGTCGAGGTGGGGACTCTGAATAGACTGCCGTGGGTAACACGGAGGAAGGTGGGGACGACGTCAAATCATCATGCCCCTTATGGTCTGGGCTACACACGTGCTACAATGGCCTGAAACAGAGGGAAGCGAAGCAGCAATGCGGAGCAAAACCGGTAAACCAGGTCTCAGTTCGGATTGGGGGCTGCAACCCGCCCCCATGAAGTTGGAGTTGCTAGTAATCGCGAATCAGCATGTCGCGGTGAATACGTTCCCGGGCCTTGTACACACCGCCCGTCAAACCATGGGAGTTGGGGGCGCCCGAAGCCAGTGACCCAACCGCAAGGAGGGAGCTGTCGAAGGTGAACCCGATGACTGGGGTTAAGTCGTAACAAGGTAGCCGTATCGGAAGGTGCGGCTGGATCACCTCCTTTCTAAGGTGTACAAACAAGGAACCCAAAGGGATCACGGAAGTGATCTCTAAGGCACAGTGCCATATCCTCTATCTTCTTTTCAGGGAGCGGTAAAGAGCACCTTGAAAACTGCACAGAGAGAAAGACGAAGAAGACGAAAGAAAGCAAAGCGGAAAGCAAATGAAGCTGGGTCCTGTTTAGTACAAACAGGAAAGAAAGAAGATCAAGCTACAAAGAGCACAGGGCGGATGCCTAGGCACCAGGAGCCTAAGAAGGACGTGGCAAGCTGCGAAAAGCTGCGGTTAGCTGCAA